>OGPJ01001647.1_pt1 | contig 15284 bp, 17 predicted proteins | sample 1552831 | NCBI WGS metagenome assembly OGPJ01 (sample SAMEA2579914, study PRJEB22360) | human gut metagenome | biome: human gut; feature: human-associated habitat; material: faeces | place: Denmark | collected 2008/2010
TTTAATTGGTATATTTCTATTATACCATATTGTCTAACAAAAGGGGAGCATTTCAATATTTCATTCTACACGATTATTTTTCGTTTGTCAAGTGAAATTTCAAGAAATTAGGAGGCTTATATGAAGACGTTTGGTGAGAAATTGCGGGAAATACGCAAAGAGAGAGGCATGAAACAAACAGAATTCGGTGAAATTCTCGGTGTCAGCAACCGAATGATCATTGACTATGAAAAAGGCACCAGAAAGCCGCATCGCAAGAAGATACAGGAATTTGCGGATATTCTGGAGGTTCCTGTTGAATATCTGACCGATGATAGCTATGAAGATATTCTCTCCGTGTTTAATGATAACAATACAAATTTTGTCGCATCGGATGATGAAACATCAATAGAAACCCCTCAGAGTGAAATTGAGGCACAGGCGATGCGTGAAGTTGAGTTTCTGAAGGAACGCAGTGCGGCACTCTTTGCAGGTGGTGAGCTTCCGCAGAAATCTAAGGATGCCTTCTTTCAATCGCTGTATACAGCTTATCTAAAATGCAGAGAACAGGCGGTTGAGAAGAAGGTTGATGTCAATAAGTTCGGGTATTGATTATGCTGGATATTATTGCAATCGCTGAAAAAGTAATGGCAATAAAGGAGCAATGGAAAGACTGCAATATCTGGGAAATTCTTGACAGACTCGGTGTAATTTACGATTTTGCAGATTTCGGATCTGCACATGAAGGACTGAAGGGTTACTGTACCAGCTTCTTTAATCAGTTCTTTATGGCAATAAGCATAGCATTTCCTGAGTATCTTCAAGAGCTTCTTGCCTGGCATGAGCTTGGACATATCATTCTTTCACCAGAATTACTGCAAAACGGAAATTTCCTGTGTGATTCAAATTTATCCCTTGCAGTCGACAGAGCGGAGCTTGCGGCAAATTATTTTGCGGCTGAAGCAATGATTGAGGATGATGACCTGATTCCTCTTATCAAAAGCGGCAATACTGTTCAGAGTGCGGCAGCTATTCTGAAGGTTCCGTCTGCTTTTGTTTCTTTAAAATGCGAAATTTTGATAGAATATGGTTACAAGCTTCGTATTCAAGAAATGCCAGATAGCCATTGTCTCGGGGAGGATATCCTTGGATTGGAGAATTTCTGATGAAACAACAATACATTGCCATAGACCTCAAGTCCTTTTATGCTTCTGCGGAGTGTGTGGCAAGAGGTCTTGACCCTCTTAATACTAATCTTGTTGTAGCCGATGAAACGAAAACCGAAAAAACAATCTGCCTTGCGGTTACACCGTCGCTTAAGGCAATTGGTGTGCCGGGCAGACCACGTTTGTTTGATGTGGTTCAGATTGTGAACCGATGCAATCAGCAGCGGCAGTACAAAGCACCACGGAGAGCCTTTACAGGAAAATCCTGTTACGCCGATGAGCTGAGCCGTAACCCCTCCCTTGAGATTGATTATCTGATTGCACCTCCGCAAATGGCAAAATATATGGAGGTCAGTACGAAAATATATGAAATTTACCTCCGCTACGTTTCACCCGATGATGTGCATGTCTATTCCATTGATGAGGTTTTCATTGATGTTACGCCGTATCTGAACACCTACAGTTGCACTGCACATGAGCTTGCTATGCGTATGATCCGTGATGTGCTGAAAGAAACAGGCATAACTGCCACAGCAGGCATCGGTACAAATCTGTATCTTGCAAAAGTGGCCATGGATATTGTTGCAAAGAAAATGCCGCCTGATAAGGATGGCGTTAGAATTGCAGAGCTTGATGAAATGTCATACAGACGGCAACTATGGGAGCATACTCCGCTGACGGATTTCTGGCGTGTAGGAAAAGGTATCGCCCGAAAGCTTGAGACCAACAGGATGTACACGATGGGCGATGTAGCGGAGCGTTCTGAATATGACGAGGATAGGCTTTACAGGCTATTCGGCATCAATGCGGAATTGCTTATAGACCACGCCTGGGGATGGGAGCCTTGTACGATTGCAGATATCAAGTCATATCGTCCGAAGACGCATTCTCTTAGTCAGGGACAGGTGCTGTCCTGTGCGTACAGCTATGACAAAGGGCGTGTTATCGTCAGAGAAATGGCAGAGCTTCTGGCTCTTGATTTAGTGGAGAAAAAGGTTGTGACCGACCAGATTGGTCTTGTTATCGGCTATGATCACACAGGTGTGCCGCAGGACTATGATGGGAAATTTATTACAGACCATTACGGCAGAAGGCTACCTAAGCCTGTCAATGCGACGCTGAACCTTGGAAAGTATACATCTTCAACAAAGAAAATTGTAGAAGGTATGCTGAGGCTATATGCCGATATTACGGATGACTCACTGCAAATCCGCAGGGTTAATGTTGTCGCAAATCATGTGATATATGAAAAGGACGCTCCGAAAGAAGAATTTGTGCAACTGGATTTATTTGCAGATGTAGAAAAGCTGCAAGCACAGCAGGAGTATGAAGAAAAAGAAGAACAACGTGAAAAAGCCATCCAACAGGCTATGCTGGGCATTAAGAAAAAGTTCGGAAAGAATGCTATCCTCAAGGGTGTAAACTTCACAGAGGGTGCAACGACCATTGAGCGAAACGGACAGGTTGGAGGGCATAAGGCATGAGATACGACCACATCATCAACCATCCGCACCATGTTTCTTCCACACGCAAGCGTATGAGCAACTATGACCGTGCAGCACAGTTCTCATCATTCAAGGCACTTTCAGGCTTTGAGGACAGCATAGACGAGTCTGCACGATATGTTGAACAGCGTCTGGAACTGACGGAGATGCAGCAGGATGAACTCAATACAGCAATACAGATACTGTTGGAGGAAGAATTTCCAACTGTTGCGATAACCTATTTCATTCCCGACTCATTGAAATGCGGTGGAACGTATGTCACTTATACCGGCACATTCCGATTTTTAGAAACAGCAACAGGACAGATGAAATTTGCAGATGGGACGGCATTACCTATCTCTGACATATACAGTATAGAATTTGTAGATTAATCCTCGGAATTTTTCGGGGATTTTTTGTAGTTGTGCAAATTCTGAACAGCTGATGTGATAGAACGGTATCGGGAGTAGAAAAATATCATCAAAAACAATTGCGTTTTTTGTAGAAAAGTGGTATAATAAATAATGTATAACATTTTTTTAGAGAGGAGGCCTTTATGCTTACCAAAAATGTGTCGCCAATGCAGGTCGAGGCAATTAACGCCATCGATGACGACGTTGAAATAATTGCCTGTGCAGGTGCTGGAAAAACGGGCGTTGTAACACGCCGTATCATAAATATTCTAAAGTGCAAGCCAGATATTGCACCCGCAAATATTGTCGCTTTCACCTTTACTAAAAAAGCTGCCGAGGAACTCAAAAGCAGAATTTATTCTATGGGAACTGCTGTTCTCGGACACACAAAAGGCTTCTCCGAGATGTACATCGGAACCATTCATGGTTTCTGTCTCAATATGCTCAAGGAGTTTCTCCCCGAGTTTCAATTATTTTCTGTTCTTGACGAAATACATACAAAGCTGTTTGTAGAACGCTACTATGAAGAAGTCGGCATGGAAGATCTCGGTCTTCAGAAGTATACTGAAACCAACTTATTCATAAGCGTCATGAGCCTTTTGAATGAAAATTGGTACGATTCTGCCAAGTGGAGTGCTGATGTTCAGGAGACTTTCAGAAAATATCAAGAAAAACTCTACGCAGAAAAATACTTTGACTACTCTCTCATCCTGCGTGAAATGGTACATCAGCTTGAAAGCAATCTGCTTTTCCGTGGTATCGTTGCCGAACGTGTCAAATACTTGACCGTAGACGAATATCAGGATACAAATCCTGTGCAGGAACGGTTGGTATCGCTTCTCAAGGAACTTGGTGCCAATATCTGCGTAGTTGGCGATGATGACCAGACCATCTATCAGTTCAGAGGCAGCGACTCAAATAACATTCTGACTTTTATGCAGCGTTACAACATCAAGAAATATATTGTTCTCGATACCGACTATCGCAGCACCGAAGGTATCGTAAATGTTGCTCGTAACGTTATCGTGCATAACTCACGCAGACTGCCAAAAGTGATGCAGTCCGGCTGTCGCACACCATACGATGAGGGTGATGTGTGCTTTAAGGAGTTCCGTCAGCCTGATGACGAATATGAGTTCATTGCAGAAAATATCGAAAAGCTGCACAAGCTGGGGATTCCGTACTCCGAAATGGCAATCCTTCTGCGTAAGAGAAAGCCGGGACAGTGCATTGCGGAAGTGTTGGAGGAATGTGGTATTCCTTTCATAATCGAAGGGACGAACGAGCTGATGCAGACACCGGAGTGCCGTGCGGCAAAGGGTGTGTACGAATACCTAAATGGAGATATTGAGGCAAGTGAGCTGTACCAGCGTTGGCTTGACGTAAACTATCCCTTTGATAAGAAAGAGCTGGCGGACAGCCTGCAGGTTTTGATGACCATCGATATTTCCAAGATGAAGTACTACACAGAACTGAACCTGCAGAGGATTTACCACGATTTTCTGACCGGCGTTTCGATTGTAGAGGACGGCAGACGGGAGACCGAAATCATACTATACAACCTCGGAAAGTTCAGCCAGGTGATTAACGACTATGAGGTTATCAACTATACGCTCAGTCCGAGGAGCAAGTTGCAGGGCTTCTGCTCCTTTTTGCATTATTCAGCAGGCAGCTATTATCCAGAGGGTCATCTTGCAAACGCATTCACGAAACCGGATGCGGTATCGATAATGACCGTTCACCAATCAAAGGGACTTGAATATGCAGCCGTCTTCATTCCGGGACTCAACAAGAACTTCTTCCCTGCACAGAAAGTGGGAGGCAAGAGTATGTCCGGAATGCAAAAACAAATATGGAACAGTTGCGGCGGCACTTGGAGCTGCATTCGTTGCAGGAATTGTAAAATACAGGAAACCAGTTGTGAATGTTCTCAAGCAGATTCCTAAGTTAATAAAAAAGTAATGTGTCCAATAGCAAAATGATAAATGCTATCGGATATGCAATAAAATCAAAAAAATGAAGGGAGGAGTATATGGAAAGAATATACGCTTTTACCGATGAATATGGTTCTTTTGGATGGAAACTGGAAGATAAAAATGTTTCTACCCACTTTATCATTACAGCGATTATAGTCGAGGAGTCCAAAGTCGATTCAGTTCGTAGTGTTGCAGATAAAATACGTCAACAGTATTTTCAAACCGGCGAAATGAAGTCGAAAAAAGTTGGTAAGGATCACGTAAGACGTTGTAAGATTCTATCCGAGATCCTGAAGCTTGACATAGCAATTTTTCCTGTTGTAATCAGCAAACAAGGATTGAAATCATACAAAGGGTTACAGTTTAAGAAGTCATTTTATAAATTTTTGAACGACAAGGTCCATTTTGAGTTGAGAAGAGCATTCTCGTGCTTAACAGTTATTGCTGACGAATTAGGCACCAACGAATATATGGAAAGTTTCAAGAAATATTTCGAAGAACATTCCGAGCCGATGAACCTTCTTGGTGAATCAAATCTTATGTTTTCTGACAGCAAGGGAGATGTTTTGATTCAATTAGCCGATTTCATAAGTGGTACACTGGCATATGTGTATGATGACCATAAAAAAGATTCTAATGCTCCGAACTACTTAAAAATGCTCGCTCCCAAGTTGACCTATGTGCATTTTTACCCCAAAACATACGATGACTTTATTCATGATCCATACGGATTGCCACATGACTATGATAAATCGATTGCGGAATTGTGCTATAAACAAGCTGCCTTATTTTTAAATGCCCATGAAAATGATCCCGACCCAGAAGTTAGAGCACAGTGCATTGTACTTGACTATATGCTATTCCGAATGGTAAACAATAGTTTTCGTGGTTACATCCCTACAAAGGAACTTAAAAATCAGCTGATTCACACAGGTATCGGCGAAATGTCAACAAGTACATTTCGTTTAAAAATTATCTGCAAGTTACGTGATGCAAAAGTTATTATTTCCAGCTCTCCAAAGGGATATAAGATTCCTACCAATGAGACCGAGCTTTACGATTTCATTAATCATGGAAGCCAAGTGGTGTTACCAATGTTAAGCCGTTTGAAAAAATGCCGTGATTTAATCAAACTGGCAACTAACGGGAACGTGGATTTGTTTGCTCACGAGGAATATAAGGAACTGAAAGATTTTTTTGATTTACAGGATCGTCCAAAATAAAAAATTATATGGTGTCACCAATAAAGGAGGATTATGAGAAGCGTTAATTTGTTACTACTTGCAGCAGTAACCGATGAAGAACTGTTCGAAAAATATGAAAAACAGTTATCATTCAGAACAGAAAAATTAAAAGTAGACTTTGGTGAAATTAATGCAATCAGACGAATTATAGAACATTTGAAAGACGAAGGCTGTAAATGTGCCAATCTCGACGGTTTCTTTTATGCATTCAAAATCCCACAAATAGGTAAGGAATTCGATCTCTTGCGCATTGACAAAGAAACAGTACTCAACATTGAAATTAAAAGTCAATCGGTTTCACAGGAAGCTATTTTGAGTCAATTAAAAAAGAATAAGTACTATCTTTCGAGTTTAAACAAGGTTTTAAAATTTTACACATATGATTATGAATGGGACATTCTTTACTGCATGACCGAAAACGAAGAACTGAAAACGTGTACTTTCTCAGATTTATACAAAAGTATGTGTCAACAAACTGAAATCTATGATGGTGACATCAGCTCACTCTTCAAACCCTCTGATTACTTGATCTCTCCACTCAATACACCTGAGAAATTTTTAAACAATGAATACTTCTTAACGGGTCATCAAGAAGAAATAAAAAAGAAAGTAATAAAGGCTTTATACGATTCTAAATCAAAATATTTTGGAATCACAGGTGGTCCAGGTACAGGTAAAACATTATTACTTTATGATTTAGCACGTGAACTCAGCGAATCGGGAAATTGCTTGTTGATTCACTGTGGTATACTATCACATGGGCACACTGTAATAAATGGGCAAATTGAAAATTTGACAATAATTAGTGCTAAGCAGATCCAGTCTATTAATGATTTTTCACATTTTCAATACATTTTTTTTGATGAAGGCCATCGCATCTATTTGAATCAATTTCAATTAATTACAGCAATCATTGATAAAACGCCAAGTTTAAGTGCTGTGTTTTCATATGATATAAATCAAGTACTTTCAAAAAGTGAAACAAAGAACAAAATTGCGGAAAGAATTAGTGTTCTTCCTTCTGTTGAAACATTTGAACTAACAGGTAAAATTCGTACAAATCCAGAAATTGCATCTTTTATAAAGCGTATAATGGATTTAAAATCACATGACATAAAAGATACATATCCATCAATAAATCTAAATTATGCGGAAAATTCGAAGCAGCTTGAATGTCTACTAAAATACTATAAGCACAATGGATACACATTTATTAGTTATACAGGTTCAATTTACAATCAAAGTTTATATGATGGGATTAATAGAATAGCTGATACTATGCATAACACACATCACATAATTGGTCAAGAATTCGATAAAGTAGTTATGGTTATGGGGAGTAATTTTAAATATAACACAGAAGGAAAGTTGCAATCCCATCCCCATCCTTATGATAATTATTTGTATAGACAGCTATTGTTTCAAGGATTAACACGCACACGAGAACGACTTGCTATAATTGTTTGGGATAATAAACCTGTATTCAAAGAGCTATTATCCATTGTGCAAAAGCGGAATAAATAGTGCTGTACATGGCGGTTCCTTTTTAGAAGGCTTTGAAAACGGAGCTTTTAACGGTGCAATAAGTGGTGCAATCGGCGGTGCGATTACGGGTGGACTTACTTCTGCTTTGGGTCCAGCAACATCATTAGCAAGAAGCATTGGTCAGGGTTCAGCCATTGGTGCTCTTTCTTCTGGTACATCCAATATGGCTGTTACAACAATTAACTATCTGATTGATCATGGAAACTTAAATGGTGCTTTAGATGACATTTTGGTAGCTGGTTTTTCAGGAGCACTGTCTGGTGGTATCCTTGGTGGTATCATGGGCGGCGTTCAGTTCAAAATTTCAACGGCAAAACCAACAGTACAAGGCGAAGAATATCTTGGAGATCAGATGAGCTATAAGGATGCTGCAAGATATAATAAGTATTGGAAGGACAAGGGAATAGGATCTGATAAAACATGGAATGAATTTCAACAACATAATCCGAATAGTACAATAGATGATTATATGGAATTAGTGAAAGAACAATCTCCATGGCCAAAGGGGTATGATCCTGAGCAAAATATCACTACACTAAAAGAAGGCGATACATTCAATATGGTACTTGACAGGAGTCAGCCATTGGATAAACCCGGAGGATTTGGTCTGTTAGATGATGTTCCAAATAGTAATTTTGCTAGAAATAATATGGCAATCAAGAGCAATTGGAAAGCTGATTGTGGAAAAGTGGTTACGTATCAAGTTAAATCTGGTGTAACACTAGATGTGAGGACTGGTCCGATAGGACCGCAAATTGACTTAGGGGTTGATAAATACCTCCCTGGCGACATTTCTTTAACGCAATTAGATTTGTTTAAAGGATTGAGTGGCATTGATAGAATGGATTATATTGAGCCGTTACTTGATACGCTTAAATTTTTAGATTAAAAGGTGAATAAATGAGTATTACAATAGATAATTCGACGAATATTATGCATTGGGAACACGACGATGTATCATATGAATATAAAATTGATTCTACTGGACGGGCATTTGCTTACATATCTGGCGATTATATTTTTATTGAAATATATAACGAAGGTTGCTCGTCTCATAGAGTGATTTCTGTTAAGGGTGAAAATGTAATTTGGTATAATGCTTTAGGAAATGTGAGTATTTTCACTGATTCGTTGGTCACTCTACATTTTTCAGGCTTTCGTGATTTATGCTTAGCATCGCCTGGATATTTTATTTTGACAGATACTCAGTTGATAAAAATAGACAATTATGGAAAAGAAGTTTCTAGGATTTCACCTCCTTCGGGATACAAGTTTTCAAGATTCTTTTGTTCATCTCCTCTATCTGTAATTTGTGAGCAAATCACTGGTACATCTGATAAATACGGAAGAAACGACTGGAAATTTGAATTTGATTCATTATTGCTTGAATGGAAATTGATATCCGTTGTTCAATAATTAGAGTATATATGAATTTTGAAACTATAAAATCATTATTTATAAAGTGGAATAGCGGTTATCATTCTTAATTATCTGATTGATCATGGAAACTTAAATGGTGCTTTATATGACGTTTTGGTAGCTGGCTTTTCAGGTGCACTGTCTGGTGGTATCATGGGCGGAGTCCAATTTAAGATGACATATACAAAACTTTCAGAATCAGAGGTAAGACAGATTTTAAGTGATAGAGGGTTAGATGATTCAGCTATACAGGATATGATAGATTCTTTTGATGGACCGATATATCAAGGCAATATGGGTGATGTTTTTACAATAACAGAGTCTTCACCTGGCGATGCTTCTGGAGTTTTTGTTACAAGGGGATCTGCCGGTGCAACTGCTACAGATAGAATTAATAATTTGGCTCTCCCTCCTAATAACTCTGCTGCGGTAGATCGAACAGTTGAATTATCAAGAGCTCAATTGCTCCTCGAAGGCCATGGGAAACCTCCTCTCATTGTCAACCCTGTTACATTAATTTCTTCGAATTACGTGCTATTTCTGCATATCCTTTTTTATATCTGAAAGGAAATTCCACCACATATATGGATCAGTGAAATCTTTTATATAAAGACTTCCCAAATACCTAGGATTGCACATAGCAATCAATCTTCTTTGAGAAATTTCAGAAAGTCCATTATTCTGAATGTATTCATCTAAAATATCCTTGACTCTATTAGCATCTTGTATATGATCGTTATTTATAAGATATTCATAAAGTTTTTTAGCCAAGTTTTTTAGCCTTTCTTTCATGTTCACACCTACTTTATCGCACCAGTGTATTTTCCACCATCTGTTATAACTTGCCATCCGCCACCAGTTCGTAGGATGCCATCATTCGCTATTAAAGCCCATTCACTTTGTGGAGCAACATGGCAACGATAACTTTATACAAAGACAAAATCAATGGCGTAGGCAGTCTCCTTGACGATATCATCAAATCCTCAAATAATCTGAGTGCACAGCTTGGAACATTGAAGAGTACGCTGCAAGGAGTGGATAGCAGTACCTGTAATTTACAGGACACTGTTGATAGTATCAGTTCTTCGTCCAAGAGCGAAAGCGATAAAGTTGAAGATCTCAAACGGCTTAACAATAAACTTACTGCGTTTATTGAAATGACTGCTCACAGAGATTCTTCTGCTGAATCTGAAATCAATAAAGCCAAAGAGGACTTTTACACCAAATACTCATATCTGAAGCCAGAGTGTGAAAAATCACGCATGGAAAAAATTGCTGATGGAATGAAAAAGGCTTGTGAGTGGTGTAAGGAACATTGGAAATTGATTGCGACCATTGTTATCGTAGCAGTATCAATAGTGGTTCTTTTGATTCCAGGAGTAGGGCCTATTATTGCCGGTGCTTGTTGGGGAGCAATTCTTGGTGCTTGCATTGGTGGTGTATCAGGCGGACTTGATAGTATGGCGAGGGGTGGTTCGTTCCTTGATGGATTCGAGGAAGGGGCTTTTTCAGGAGCTATTACTGGTGCTATTACTGGTGCTGCTTTTGCGGGTCTTGGACAACTTGGTGCTGCTTTAGGTAAGGGCATAAAGTGTGCTTCTACACTTGGAAAATTCGTCAAGGGAACGGCTGCAGTAACTAAAGTAGTAAGCACTGCAATGGGTGGATTTGACACGGTTGCACTTCTTGATAAAGCGTTTGGTACCGGCGATATTGCGTCGCTTAATGCTAAACTACATGAAAGTAAAGCGTATAATATTTTTCAGACAGGAGTTACTGCTACTGCTGTATTTACAGGTGGTATGACAACAACAATGAAATGCTTTGTTGCTGGGACGCTTGTATTAACTGCCAGTGGACTTATTGCAATTGAGCAAATTAAGGCAGGCGATCTGGTTTATGCAGCTGATGCAGATACATTAGAAGTATCACTTAAACCTGTTCTTGAAACATATGTCAGAGAAACATCAGAGCTTGTTCATATTACTGTGAATGGCGAAGAAATCGTTTCAACACATGATCATCCGTATTACGTAAATAAAAAAGGCTTTGTAAGTGCCGAACTGTTGTGGATAGGTGCTGAACTTATCGATAAAAACGGAAAGGTTTTTCAAGTAGAACAGATTTATCGTGAAAAACTTGATGATGAGTCAGAGAAGGTTTATAATTTCAAGGTAGATGAATGCCACACTTACTTTGTTGGTCGTTATAGCGTATTAGTACATAATGCGGATTATGATGTAGATATCGTATCTAAAAACATGAAAGAACGCATTCCAAACGATGAGCTCGATCCACCAACTGAAAGAGGAAAGGCACCTACAAGTAAAAAGGATGGTAAACCAATTGAGATTCATCATGATGAGCAAAGCCCTGAAGGTCCGTTCTATGAAAAAACAAGAACAGACCATCGTTTAGGTGAAAATTACAAAAAGAATCATCCACATTACAACGAAAAAAGTAAGATTAATCGCTCACAATTTGCCCAGCAAAAGAAAAAATACTGGGAAAATGAGTGGGATACAGGAAGGTGGAAATAATAGCTATGGATAACTATAAGTATTTCGAGGATGCAAAAAAGAATGGATATTTTACAGAAACGCCCTGCCAGTTTTGTGGAAGTCATGATTTCTGTTTAGATGGAGTGTTTTTTCAGCGTGCCGACGACTTGAGTTCTATATGTCTCGAATGTTTCGATAAGCGTCGAATAAATGTAGATATACCAAGTTATGTAGCATGCAAAGTTGAGGATAATCGAAATAAAAAGGTAACAGAATTAGGCTTTTGTCCCCCTGTTCCATGGATTCAAAATAACGATTGGCCTGTATGTTGTGATGATTTCATGATATACATAGGTGAATGGGAACAGGAAGACTTTATAGCACATTCAACTAACGGAGATGGATTATCTTTACTGAAAGAACTTCTAATTGATGAATTAAAAGATAATGTGGAGAGCTACGATGCGCTCTGGGAGGATTTGGGTTACGAAACTGCTGCATTTGCTTTTAAGTGTCCTAAGTGTGGTAAAATTGTGGTTGTATGTCAGGACTATTGAGCTGAGAGGAGAAAGTACGAGGCTGAGCAATTCTCCAAATTGAAAAATGCCCATCCAGAGGCTGAAACTCAAGTACCAATTAAGCCAATGGATGCTAACGGCAATGCAATGAGATCAGGAGGAAATTATCTTGACGGAATTGCATTAGACTCTGAAGGAAATCTATTTATTACTGAATATAAACAAAGTCCGACTGCACCGTATACTAAAAACCAAAGTGCGAACGGTTTTGCTAATGGTCAGCTAAATCAGGATATGGTAGTAGTAGGAGAAGGTGCGGGTGTCTTTAAACCAGGAGATGTTATCCCCAAGGGCACACCTATTATAACTGTACGCGGTAAATAATTAATTATGAGGTGATATAGATGGCAGTTACAGATTCGAAGAAAATTGACGGGATTGCTTATGACGACAATGCTACAACATTGATTTTAGAAATATATGATCATCTGAATTTTGAAGGTAAGTTTGAATTTGACCATTTAGCAATCCTTCAAGATAAGCTCAATTCGTATATTTGGTTTATAAACAGCAAACAATACGAGAAAATTTATCCAAACAAAATATTTAGCAAATTTATAATCAATATTCATTTTTTAAATGCAATTACAGATAATTGTAAGAAATATATTGAAAATGCCAATACAAAACTATCAACATTTAATATTCATATAGTCATGATTAGTGATTAGCATGAGTGCGTTTTTGGATGAATTTATAGCAGATTCTCACCTTTGCGGTAACTAAAGTAGTAAGCACTGCAATGGGTGGATTTGACACGGTTGCACTTCTTGATAAAGCGTTTGGTACCGGCGATATTGCGTCGCTTAATGCTAAACTACATGAAAGTAAAGCGTATAATATTTTTCAGACAGGAGTTACTGCTACTGCTGTATTTACAGGCGGTATGACAACAACAATGAAATGCTTCGTTGCTGGTACGCTTGTTCTCACCGCAAGTGGGCTTATAGCAATTGAGCAAATCAAGGTTGGCGATATAGTATATGCCGCAGATGAAGAATCATTAGATGTATCCCTGAAACCAGTTCTTGAAACATATATTAGGGAAACATCAAGTCTAATTCACATCACGGTTAATGGTGAAGAGATTATATCTACCTACGATCATCCGTATTATGTAAATAAAAAGGGCTTTGTAAGTGCCGAATTGTTGTGGATAGGTGCTGAACTTGTCGATAAAGACGGAAATGTTTTTCAAGTAGAACAGATTTATCGTGAAAATCTTGAAGAAACATCAAAAAAAGTGTATAATTTCAAAGTCGATGATTATCATACATACTTCGTTGGTCGAACCATGATTCTCGTACATAATGCAAAGTATGATGTCGGTAAATATAACGAAATGCCTAATGAGCCTGGAATGGATAAACATCATGTTCCACAAAAGGCAGTAATGAAAAAACTTGATCCAAATTACGATCCTGCTACGGGTCCTTCAATTCAAGTTCCTAAAGAAGGACATACTATCAAAGGTCCAAGGGGTATTGTTTCAAGAAGTACAAAGGGTATCAATAGTCCGTCCGAATTAATAATGCGAGATATAAGCGAATTGAAGCGAGTATATCCAGACATACCGGAATCATCGATCAACGAATTGATAAATATGTTTAAAGGAATGGGGTATAAACTATGATTGAACAATTTGCCGAGGAACTGTACAAAAGCACTGTAGAGGAAAATATGAAACTTTACAGACAATTCTTCTTGTATGATCCTAACGAAGAAGGAACCATCGAATACTGGAAGAATGCAATAGCATTTTACGACAAACTGGATGATAAGGATAAGGAAATACTGTTTTCTATTATAAAAAGCACAATCGTGGATACGGTTTCTAATGTCCTTGCTATTCTGGATGGGCATGAAGGTTTAGATGGAATTGATCTGCAAGTCAATCTGAATGGGCAAGAAAATGATAGCGAATTACAGGATGCATTTCTTGCTTATGTCGAAGATTTAGAGGAGTGATAAAATGAATCCAACTAACATACCAATTGAAGAAATGATTGCCAATTCACGACTTGCCTTTATGCATGGTAAATACGATGAAGCGTTGAGAATTGCTAAACAAGCACTTGATCAGGATTCAAAGAATCCAGATGCACACCAGTGCGCTGGAAATGCATATATGTCCAAAGCTAATTACGAATCGGCAATTGAGCATTATAAAAAGGCTATTGAGAATGATGCCGATAACGGTGATCGATACTTCAACCTTGGTTATGCCTATGCATCAGACAATCAGCCGGTCAAAGCTTTGGAGATGTTTGCAAAGGCTGATGAAGTAGGTTGTTCTCCAAATGTGGTCGGGCAGCTTTACAAGATCATGGCTATGCTGTGTTTTGATATGCACAGATATAATGATGCCGTTTTGAATTTTATCAAGTCTGAAAAAATCATCGGAATTGATATGGAAGTACTGCAACGTAAAGCTCTTAGCTATAGCATGAGCGGTGATACAGTTGCAGGTATTGAAGTTGCGAACCAGATGAAACTGCTTGCTCCTACTGATTATATTGGGTATCGAATTGCATTCAATATTCTTCTACAGGAAGAGCGACTTGAAGAAGCAGAAAAAGAGTTGGATCGTGCAGAACGTTTTGCTAAGCCTTCCAAAGATTTGTTCATGGATTGGATCGCATATGAAACAGCACGTTATCAGCTTGATCATGACAGAACACATTTGACTACAGCGATTGATAAGATTTATGATGGTCTTTATGTGCTTGAGCCAAATGTTGATGTAGTAATTGAGAGTTATGTAACTGTTGCAGATTTATATATTCAGCTTGAAAATGCTGATATGGCTTTGAAATGCTTGAACGCTGCCGAAAATCCTATTTACTCATTTAATTCTGGATTCTCAGTTAAAATAGTGCCGGAACTTGAAATGAAAGGTGTAGGCAGACCAAGTGAACGTCAGAGTAACTATTCAGTCCCCAAAGCAAGCTGTCCATGGAACAGGGAGAGCAAAGCATA
>OGPJ01001649.1_pt1 | contig 15277 bp, 13 predicted proteins | sample 1552831 | NCBI WGS metagenome assembly OGPJ01 (sample SAMEA2579914, study PRJEB22360) | human gut metagenome | biome: human gut; feature: human-associated habitat; material: faeces | place: Denmark | collected 2008/2010
TGGGCGTGTTCGGGACTTTCACCCGTTAGAGCGCGCCCATGGCGCGCAAACTAAGGAAAGCGGGGAAACATTCAACGTCTCCTCGCTTTCTTTGTTTATTCTCCGATTTTCTCCCAGACAACGCCTTCTCTTGTATCTTTTATTAAGATTCCTTTTGCTTTCAATTCATCACGGATGGCATCGGCTTTGGCAAAATCTTTTTCTTTTTTCGCTGCCGCACGCTCTGCGATCTTTCCTTCCACAAAAGCACTCAACTCTTCATCGACTTCTTCTCCGGCATCTTCCCACGGTTTGGTAAGTTCCAGAGATAATACCGTATCCAGATCCGCAAGGATCGCTCTCTTTGTCGCACCGGAAAAATCTTCTTTCAGCAAATCGTACACGATCGTAAGTCCCATCGACGTATTCATATCGTTTCCGACTGCCTCACCAAACTTTTCATGGTAAGCAGCCACCTGATCCGCATTTACTTCTCCTTCTTCCGGAATCGCTTTGATACGCTTTAACAATTTCTCATAAGCGGTCGCCACATTGTCCAATGCCTCATACGAAAACTCAAGTGGTTTCCGGTAATGTGACTGCAGGCAGAACATACGGTAAACCATCGGGTTATACCCTTTTCCCTCCAAAAGAGAGACTGTCAGAAACTCTCCTTTGGATTTACTCATCTTTCCGCCATTGGTCTTTAAATGGTTGACATGGAACCAGTAATTACACCATTTATGTCCCAGATACGATTCACTCTGCGCGATCTCATTCGTATGATGTGGGAAAATATTATCCACGCCGCCACAGTGAATGTCCATGTATTCTCCAAGATGTTTGATACTGATACTGGAACACTCGATATGCCAGCCTGGATATCCGACACCCCATGGGCTTTCCCATTTCAATTCCTGATTGTCAAATTTTGACTTTGTAAACCAAAGTACAAAATCTGTTTTATTGCGTTTATTCTCATCTTCTTCTACATCATCGCGAACTCCGACCTGCAGATCTTCTTCGTTCTGGGAAGACAATACATAATAATTCTCTAACTTTGAAGTATCAAAATATACATTTTCCCCCGCAACATAGGCGTACCCTTTTTCCAAAAGCACCTCGATCATATGAATGAATTCATTGATACAATTGGTCGCCGGTTCTACCACATCCGGGCGTTTAATTTCCAATTTCTTGCAATCCTCAAAAAACGCATCGGTATAGAATTTGGCGATGTCCATTACGGATTTGTGCTCTCGCTTGGCGCCGGCAAGCATCTTGTCTTCTCCGGTATCTCCGTCACTTGACAGATGTCCGACATCGGTAATATTCATGACACGCTTTACATCATATCCGGCAAAACGAAGATATTTTTCAAGCACATCTTCCATGATATAGCTGCGGAGATTTCCGATATGGGCAAAATGATACACCGTCGGTCCACAGGTATACATAGCCACTTTTCCCGGCTCATTGGGAACAAACTCTTCCACTTTCTTAGAAAGGGTATTGTACAAATAAGTCTTCACGCTTTTACACTCCTTTAAAATGTGAATTTCTCTTCAAAATAAGCTTTCAGATCTGTGATCTTAATACGCTCCTGCTCCATCGTATCACGATCACGAACCGTAACCATACCGTCTTCTTCGGAATCAAAATCGTAGGTAATACAGAATGGAGTACCGATCTCATCCTGACGGCGGTATCTCTTACCGATGTTTCCACGGTCATCATATTCACAATTATAATATTTGCTCAATTCTTCAAATACTTTTTCTGCCCCTTCGTTGAGTTTCTTGGAAAGTGGCAGCACACCAATCTTAACCGGTGCCAAAGCCGGATGGAAATGCATTACGGTACGTGTATCTCCACCTTCTAACTCTTCTTCGTCATAAGCGCTGCAAAGGAATGCCAGTGTCACACGGTCAGCACCCAAAGATGGCTCAATAACATATGGAATGTATTTTTCTTTTTTCTCATCATCAAAATAACTCATATCCTCGCCGGATACATTCTGATGCTGTGTCAAATCGTAATTTGTACGGTCTGCGATACCCCAAAGTTCACCCCAGCCAAATGGGAACAGGAACTCGATATCACTTGTCGCCTTACTGTAGAAAGAAAGTTCCTCTTTGTCATGGTCACGCACACGCATCTCATCTTCTTTGATGCCAAGATCCTGCAGCCATTTGATACAAAATTCTTTCCAGTAAGAGAACCATTCAAGGTCAGTATCCGGTACACAGAAGAACTCCAGCTCCATCTGCTCAAATTCACGAGTACGGAACGTAAAGTTACCCGGTGTGATCTCATTTCGGAAAGATTTACCAATCTGACCAATACCAAACGGTACTTTTTTACGGGATGTTCTCTGTACATTTTTAAAGTTTACAAAAATTCCCTGTGCTGTCTCCGGGCGAAGATATACGGTGTTTTTCGCATCTTCGGTTACACCCTGGAAGGTCTTGAACATCAGATTGAACTGACGGATCTCGGTAAAATTGTGTTTTCCACAAGTCGGACATGGTACGGAATGCTCTTTGATAAAGCCTTCCATCTTTTCCTTGTCCCATCCGTCCACGGAACCATCCAATTCTACATTGTTTTCTTCTGCAAATGCTTCGATCAGCTGATCGGCACGAAATCTCTCATGACATTCTTTACAATCCATCAGAGGATCGGAAAAGCCGCCCAAGTGTCCGGATGCTACCCATGTCTGTGGGTTCATCAAAATCGCACAGTCCACACCAACATTGTATTTATTCTCCTGAATAAACTTCTGCCACCAGGCTTTCTTAACATTGTTTTTCAGCTCGACACCAAGATTTCCGTAGTCCCATGTATTTGCCAGTCCACCATAAATCTCCGAACCCGGATAAATAAATCCGCGTCCTTTTGCCAAAGCTACGATTTTTTCCATTGTCTTTTCCATTCTTATCCTCCAATCAGGTGCCGGATGCACCTTTTATAAATTATTCTTACACCATTTTACTATTGTTTGGGAATAATTTCAACTAAAACTTTATGGCTTTCCCTCAATCATATCCGATATAGAAAGCATTTCCTCTTCCTGAAAACTGGATAATAAAATGGAATCCAGCCGGTAGTGCCGGTCAAGCGGCTCCATCTGGCAGGCTTCCAGTACCGTATTGGTCATATTTACAAAATAGGTTACGGCTTCCTCTTTCTGATACCCGGCCTCTTCTTCGTCAATTTTCATGGTATATTTTTTCTGTGCCAGATAGTGCAGCAGGGGAAGCAGATCTTCCCGCTCAATAATATGACAGCGCTGTTTCTGATGGCGCAATTTCACCTTCAATTTCGTTTGTTCTTCCTGCGGGCTCCGGTAAAACTGCTGAATGAGATTGATTTCCCGTTCCTTCTGCCGGGCGATATGAAGAAGGTCTGAAAGATATTTATCCGAGATCAAGCGGATTCCCATATGTTCCACACGATCTTTCTGGTACCTTCCCTTTCTCTCTGCTTCACTTGGCATCGCCGCCGCAAAAATTTCTGTCAGAATGTCGGATTGGTACACTCCCTTTCCATATGCCTTTCTTACCAGTTGCCGAAAATTTTCAGCCTCTTCCCGGGAAATAAGAGACTTAGCATGCCGGCTTTCATTATGAAGGTAATGTAAAAGCACCTCTTCCTCTCTGCGCTGTTCCGGTGCAATATGATTGTTTTTACACCATAGTGTAAATGACTGCGACTGCAGTAAAAATTCCAAATCCTCGGAGGCCTCTTCTCTCATCAAAGTTTTTAGTTCCGCCTGAATATGCAGATAATGCTCCAAAACATTTTTACTGTACCCCTTAAAATAAGCCGCTCTTTTTCCCATCTCATATAAAAATTCTTTTGGTTCCAGATGATGAATCGCATCGTAGAACCCCCACAATTTTTGCGTGCATTTTTCATCCAACAAACTGATAGCCTCCGGAAGATGTTTTTCATAAAATACAATCATCTCCTGACACATCTGCCAGTCAAGCTGGTGTTCAATCGCATAAAGATAAACAAATTCCCGATGATCATTTACCTGGATTCCCGGAAGAAGCAATCCTTTCCGAAGATATTCCTGTGTTTTTTCTACACTGAGTTTTAAAGAGATAGCAATATGAAAAACCATTTCGCGATTCGGGCTGGAAATTCCATCCAGTCCAAACCACCGCCGCATCGTATGTAAATCTGCCGGTTTTTCTCCCTTTGCCGCCTTGCGAAATGCCTGATACGCCTGTTTTCTGATCTCTTTTCCGCATTCTTCCGTGGCTGATATTTCCTCACACGATTCCAGCCATTCATGAATTAAGAACCGGTCAAAACCCTGGTTGCTTTTTCTCTGATATTTCACGCTGTCTCCTCATTTCTCTTTATTGCAAATAACCGTCTAACGAAGCATCGTATTTTTGTGGCCGCTTCGTCGTCTTTGGCCGTGCAGTCACTACCGGTGCTTTCGTCGGTGCCGCCGTCTGAACCGCCCTTTTCCCGCCACGGCTCACAGTAAGAATAATCACACTCTCCTTCTTTACCTGTGTTCCTGCCGCAATGCTCTGCTGCACAACCGTCCCCTTCTTTTTCTTGTTATATGCCTTTTCTATTTTTACCCGAACTCCCAATTTCTGTAATTTTTTCTTTGCCTTACCGGCGGTCTTTCCTATTACTTTTGGAATTTCCACAAACGCCATTTCCTCAGGAGTCGGCTCAGGTGTCGAAACAGCATTTGCCGTCGGTACCGCCGTTTCCACTGTCTTCTCTGCCACATTCACCGGAATTGACTTTTCCTCATCGGCTGATGAATTGTGGTTTTGATAAAGCAAGATTCCACCGACTGTCATTACCACAAGGATTAATCCCGCGATCATCCATTTTCCTTTTTTGTGTTTTGCCTCGGTTTGTCCCATGTTTTCGCCAAATTCACGCTGTATCGCTGTTTTCGAAAAAAGTCCGGCAACACCTGACTGGGTTAATGTATCGCGAAATGATTTCGGCAGCTGCACTTCGTCATAAGAAGAGATTCGTTTGTTATCCGGATACAGTTCATTGTAAAACTCTTCCATATCCTGCCAGCGGTCTTTCGCCAGAACTGCCATTCCCTTGTCAATTGCACACTTCGCCTGCATCGGAAGTTTCACATCCTCCCACTGCCGCAAGGGCACCAAATGGTCCGCATAGACACGCTCTACGGACTCATCGGGGATTTTCCCCGTAAGCATAAAATACATCGTTCCACAAAGACTGTACAAATCGGTCCACGGTCCCTGCTCTCCTTTTGCGCGGTACTGTTCTTCAGGCGAAAAGCCTCGCTTGATAGAAACCGTTATCGTATTTTCCGGCAGTTCCACATTTCGTGCCGCCCCAAAATCAATCAATTTCAACTGTCCATTTTCATCAAACATCAAATTAGCAATGCTGATATCACGGTGAATCAATCCCGTTTTGTGAATATCACACAAGGAATGAATCACCGGTTCCATCAACGCAAGCACCTGCTCGCCTGACATTTTTCCATTTTTCCGGATATAATTACGCACCCTTGTGCCTTCGACATATTCCATCACAATGTACGCCGTACGATTTTCCTGAAAGAAATCGCGCACCGAGACGATACTCGGCAGTTTCATAAAACGAGACAGACTTCTCGCCTCTTTCAAAAAATCTTCTTTTCCCTTTTCAAACTCCAATTCACTTTTTCCTTCGTAAATCTGAAGCGTCCCTGTCTGCGGCCCCTCTTTTTCTCTTGTGGCAATCCCACTCGGAAAATATTCTTTTACTGCGACCGGAACCATCAGCACAATGTCCCACGCCACATAAGTAATCCCAAATCCCCCTTCTCCCAGCACTTTTCCAAGAAAATAACGTTCATTCAGGCAGGTGCCAAGAGGAAGCGCCATATTTGGTTGTTTGTAAGAAGAGGCATCAAACTCGCATTTCGCACAATGCCCCTCTTCATCCAATAAATGCATACACCGTATGCAGCGTTCTTTTCCCGCGACTAGCATACTCTTCGTCCCTTCTCATACTGTTTTGATTTTCTTTCAAATGACCACTATACACTATGGTATCGGCTTTTAGGGAATTTGTCAATACTACTATAACTGTATCTTCTTTTCTTGACTATAAGTAATATCCACTTTTTTTCCCATTTTTCTCTGATATATGCGAATTTTAAACCAGCATGTGATTCCTGTTTTGCTATAAGAAAGTTTGATGGTCTTTTTTCCTTTTTTCATTTCTGTTAAGCCTCCTCGACGAATTCCTCATTAATCATATCTGATTCAATTTTTCCATCCATGATCCGGACCACTCGTTTGGCCTGAGCCGCAATTCCATTATCATGGGTGATCAGAATCAAAGTTTCTCCGGATCTGTGCATTCCCTTCAGAATCTCCATAATTTCCCTGCTGGATGCAGAATCCAGATTTCCGGTAGGTTCATCCGCCAGAATTACAGGGGGCTTGGCCGCAATCGCTCTTGCAATGGCCACACGCTGCTGCTGTCCTCCTGACATTTCGTTTGGTTTATGATCCATACGCTTCTCAAGTCCGACTTTTTTGAGGGATTCCACAGCAAGTTTTCTTCTTGTTTTCCGGTCAATCCCACGATAGATCAGAGGAAGCTCCACATTTTCTATTGCAGTAAGATTTGCAATCAGGTTAAAACCCTGAAAGATAAAACCGATCTCCTTATTTCGTACCACCGAAAGATCATTATCTTTCATTGTGGATACGTCTGTTCCATTCAGATAATATTTCCCGGAGGTGGGAACATCCAGACAGCCCAGCATGTTCATAAATGTAGATTTTCCGGAACCGGACTGTCCGATAATTGCCACAAATTCACCTTTATGTATTTCCAGATTCACATGATCCAGCGCCCGCACTTCATTTTCTCCGGGATTGTAGACCTTGCACAGATCCACTACCCGTACCAATGCTTCTTCCATAATTAAAGTACTCCTTCTAAAGTAAACCAGACTCAGGAAAGCCACACTCACTGCTTATTACTTTTCGCAACCCCGCAGGGGACTTACTTGATTTGGTTAAAAAATACAGAGCGAAGTCTGCAGGGGATACTGCTGTTTATGGTCGGAACAATCCGCACCAAAACAGCAGCAGGCAGACTGCTCTGTCATTTCCGGGAAAACCCCGCTCATTAATCTGTAACGAAAAGATCACCTGAATGTCTTCAGAACTGACACATTTTTATGCATCAAGTAAAAATGCTTTATATGCTTTGTATGCCTCATACACATCCGCCTTGCTGGTAACTTCCCACGGAGCATGCATACTCAGCACAGCCACACCGCTGTCAATGACTTCCATTCCGTAAAGTGCCGCAATATAAGCGATGGTTCCGCCGCCACCAAAATCGACTTTTCCAAGCTCCGCTGTCTGGAAAGCAACATCATGATCATCAAAGATCCTGCGTACTCTTGCCACATACTCTGCGTTGGCATCGTTGGAACCGGATTTTCCTCTTGCTCCGGTGAACTTGTTAAGAACAATGCCGCGTCCCAGATATGCCGCATTCTTTTTCTCAAAAGCCTCTGCATAAGCCGGATCATAACCTGCGCTTACGTCAGAAGAAAGCATGCTGGAATTGCGAAGTGCACGTCTTAAGGCAAGCTCGGAATAGCAGCCCATTCCATCCAGAAGCTCTGCCACACTGTTCTCAAAAAATCTGGACTGCATACCGGTGGCACCAACGCTTCCGATCTCTTCCTTATCTACAAGGAGACAGCATCCGGTACGTTTCGGTGTCTCTTTCATCTCCAGCATTGCCGCAAGAGAAGTATAGGCGCATACACGGTCATCCTGTCCATATGCCGCGATCATGCTGCGGTCAAGTCCACAGTCTCTGGCTTTTCCTGCCGGAACGATCTCCAGCTCTGCGGAAAGAAAATCTTCCTCTTCAATACCATATTTTTCATTCAGGATATTCAGAACGTTTTGTTTTACAGCATCTTTTTTCTTATCATCCGGAAGGTCCGCAAGAGGTCTGCTGCCGATCAGGATATCCAGCTTCTCACCCTCAATAACCTCAGCAGCCTTTTTCTGGAGCTGTTTTCCGGAAAGGTGGATCAGAAGATCTGTGATGTAAAGTACCGGATCTTCCTCATCCTCACCAATGCTGACCTCCACAACACTGCCGTCCTTCTTTGCAACAACACCATGCATGGCAAGTGGAAGTGTCACCCACTGATATTTTTTCACACCGCCGTAATAATGGGTATCCAGATAAGCAAGGTCTGTATCCTCATACAGTGGATTCTGCTTCACATCCAGCCTCGGTGAGTCAATATGTGCACAGAGGATACTCATGCCTCTGGAAAGTTCTTCGCATCCTACATGGAACAGGGCGACGATCTTCTTCATTCCTATTGCATAAACCTTGTCACCGGCTTTGATCTTCTCGCCTTTTTCGATCTTGGACTCAAGGGATTCGTATCCGGCAGCTTCTGCTTCCTTCACGATCTCTGTAACGCATTCACGCTCTGTTTTTCCTTTATCCAGAAATTCTCTGTAGACTTTTGCAAGATTCTCCATTTCTGTCTCTTCTGCTTCCTTGTAGGAGAGCCACGCATTTCTTCTTTCCATCTTCATGTTCCACCTTTCTTTATAACTTCTGACAGATACCGTTTCTCATCATATTATCTGCAATCTGTCTACTATTATAGGTCAAACACTTATGAATTTCCACCGCAATTGACATTCTTTACAAAATCTTTATGATTCGTTATAGTAGTTCTTAAGAATTAGCCCTGTCTGACTTTACCAGGGCAAAGGAGGAATCAACATGCAATCATCTGCTCAGTTAAAAGAGCTTCTTCACAGCATCAACCGCAAAAGTTATCCCGCATACAAGTCCCTGCGGGGTGCATACCAGTTTGACCGTTACATTTTGTCTATTGACCACGTACAGGGAGATCCTTTTGCATCTCCGTCTCATATCAGCGTGAAACTTTCCCACCGGGACACCAAATTTCCGGAAGAATATTATAAGGATTCCCTGACCCGTATCACACTGGGAGATTTCCTGAACCGACAGTTTGAACAGCAGGTAAATCATTATACCTTCCGTGCAAAAGGCTCCGGAAAAAGTGGCCTTATCTCCGTCAGTCACTGTGGTCAGGAAGTTCTTGCGCGTACTGCCTGCGAGATTACGGAAAAAGGCATCACTGCCCGTTTTTTCATTGGTTTCCCGGCCAATGGCAGAACCATCAACTCCCCCGAACTGGAAAAAATCCTCTTCGATTTTCTCCCGGTCTGCGTGCATAAAGCGTTCTTTTACCGGAACCTTGACGTCAGCCGTCTGAAAGAAGCCATCGAGCTCGCCGAAGACCAGGAATATATCCGCCAGGAACTTGCGAAGCGTTCCCTGGCTGCTTTTGTAAACGATGGAGCCATCCTTCCCAGGGAAAGCGGCATCTCTTCCCGCCCGATGAAAAATTCCGTTCCTTTTGTTTCTCCGGAAAACCTGCGGATTTCCATGGATCTGCCCCACAGAGGAACCATCACAGGCATGGGCATTCCCTGCGGCATCACATTGATCGTAGGCGGCGGCTACCACGGCAAGTCTACCTTGCTTAACGCACTGGAACTGGGTATTTACAACCATATTTCCGGTGATGGCCGTGAATATGTTATTACCGATTCCTCTGCCCAGAAACTCCGCTCTGAAGATGGCCGTTTTATCAAAGATGTAGATATTTCTCTTTTTATCAACGATCTTCCAAACAAAAAAGACACCCTCTGCTTTTCTACAGAGGATGCCAGCGGCAGCACTTCCCAGGCTGCCGGGATCGTGGAAAGTATGGAAGCCGGAAGTAAAGTTTTTCTTCTTGACGAGGATACTTCTGCCACCAATTTTATGGTGCGGGATTCCTTCATGCAGCGCGTGATCTGCCGGGAAAAAGAGCCCATCACTCCATTTCTGGAACGTGCACGGGATCTCTATGAAAAGGCTGGGATCTCCACCATTCTGGTTGCCGGAAGCTCCGGAGCATTTTTCCACATTGCGGATACTGTGATCCAGATGGATAATTATCATCCTGTAGATATCACAGCAGTTACCAGAAAACTCTGTCAGGAATATCCGCTCTCAGACGTTGAAACACCAGCGTTTTGCCTGCCGGAAAGCCATCGTGTCATGACCAGAGCCAAAGCAGCTCCATCCCGCCACAGCCGCCCGGGCCAGCCGGAAAGACTGAAAACCAAAGTTCACGGCAAAGACGGCTTCTCTATTGGAAAAACGGAAATGGACCTCCGCTATGTGGAGCAACTGATCGACTCCGAGCAGACAGCTTCTCTGGCATTGCTTCTGAAGTATGCCTGTGAACATCTCATTGACGGAAAACGTACTCTGCCGGAGATCGTCACTTATCTGGATTCCCAGCTGAAAAAACAGGGCCTGGATTTCTTCTCTGAGGGAAGCTATATTCCATGTGGTTATGCCATGCCAAGGATCCAGGAGATCTATTCCTGTTTCAACCGTTACAGAAGACCGTAAATCAAAACCACCGTCCTGTCGGCTCTGTCTTGCCAACGGAACGGTGGTTTATCTTCATACATATTTTAGGGAAAGGAAAGAGTTTTTCTTAAGAGCTTCTGTTCTCTTAAGATGTTTATATCATACAGGATAAATGTGAGAGAAATTTGTACAATTTCTAATAAATTTATAAATTTTATTAACGAAGTCTAATCATTTCCCAAAATAATCCTGTTGACCTTTATTTTCTGTTGTATTCCGGAAAATTCCCGGGATATTACGGCCTTTTCTTTCTCTCTTTAATCATGTCTCTGCTCTTTATTATCATAGGTCTCACAGAATCTGGCAGCAAAGGCCGGTGGCTCCTGATGGGCATACAGATGTGAGATATCCCCAAAAGAACTCATACGGAAGGATGCGATTCCTTTTCTTCTCTCCTCCGTTACGATGGTGCTCACCGATGACGGCGCCGCACAGAAATTCTGCAGCATGACCAGTGGAGAAATGCTGAGAAGATAACTGATCAACACACAGCTTACTCCGAAATGGCAGAAGAACACAAGGGTATCCTCGTTGGCTTTCTCCGCTCTGTAGTAATGTCCCTCACGCACATAACCATGTTCTGCCAGAACTTTATCAAAATTCTGTGTAACCCAGTCATACTCTTCTTTCATTTTTCCTTCTCTCAGGATATCATTATCCCACCAACGGTCAAAACTGTAGAAGTTCTCAATCTTCGTCCAGTCCTGGGGGAGCCAGTCCCAGGGAATGATCTTCTCCCCGTTCATATCCGGTCTTTTGATCTTTACGTCAAATTCTCTGAGCCACTTACATTCTGTGGCTGTTCTTCCGGTTTTCTTCAATGTGCAGGATGCAGTATCCTTTGCTCTTCCAAGTGGTGAGACATAAAAATCCCTGACATCAAGAGCAGCGATCTTCTCGGAAAGGAATTCCGCCTCTTTCCAGCCCTTTTCGGTCAGGGAATCTATTGTGTAATCCGGGTCGCCATGTCGTATAAAAAGTAATTTCATCTTTTGGTATCCTCCATTTTATAACCTGGATTTCCATTATATTCTTATTTTTTCAGTTGTCAATTCCTGATATACTCTGTGACACTGTGAAAGATCCTCTTAAGCCTGATCTGCAGCATCCTCTTTTGCAGATTCCTGCTGTTCTCTCAGCTCATGTACTGCTCTCTTCAGTGCCTGAAAGCTCTCTTCACTGATAATATGCTCAATCCTGCAGGCATCATGAAGTGCTGTCTTTTCCTGTACTCCCAGCATCATCAGCCAGGAAGAGATCAGCTGGTGACGTTCGTATACCTTGTCCGCGATCTTATGCCCTTCTTCTGTCAGACGGATATCTCCGTTGTCTGCTACTGTGATGAGATTTTTCTGGCGAAGATTCTTCATGGCAACGCTGACACTTGGTTTCTTAAAGCCCATTTCTGCCGCAATATCCACGGCTCTTACAAGCGAACTCCTATTTCCAAGAATCAGGATCGTCTCCAGATAATCTTCCGATGATTCATTTGATCTCATGCTGTTTACACCTCCCTCGGTTTGTTAAAACTAACCAAGTTAATCATAGCATACTTCCGGAAAATGAGCAATGGTTTTCACAGAAAAAAAGCCTGACAGCCCAAAGCTGCCAGGTCTTTACTGATTCCTGTTTATTTCCGCTGCAACTGCAAGGAAACTCTGGCTGGAACAGATCTTTAACATTCTGAAAATCTCCAGGAACTTTTCTCTCGAATAATCACCTCTGAGCAATTCACTGTATCCCTGCAATTTCGTTTCTGCCAGAATATGTACCAGATCACCATCTGCTTCTTTTCCACATTTTTCCCTGAAATTTTCCTGAAGAAACTGCTCCATTTTGGTGCAGGTATCTTCCCGGAAATTATCATATCTGGTTCCTTCCGCCCCATCTATAAGGATTCTTGCGATATCCCGGTTTTCCCAGATAAATTCCATAAGAATCCTGTCATTTTCTTCTGGCTGCAACTGTTTTTCCTGATTGGAAAAATCCCCGGTAATCTCTTTGAGCTTTTCCACCGTTTCTTCCACGATCTCCTCAAAAAGAGCCGACTTGCTTTCAAAAAAGAAATATAGCGCTCCCGTAGTCACATCTGCTTTTTTGCAGATCGCCCGAAGAGAAGCCTTCAGAAATCCCCTGTCTCTGAATTCTTCCATTCCAGCTTCCAGAAGTCTGCTCCGCACAGCATTTTCTGTTTTTTCCATATTGTACGCACTCCATAATTTTTCCTGTTTTATCCGCATACAGGAAAATTCCGCTTGTTTCTGATCAGCTGTTAATTTTTTAGCAATCTGATCTTACTGGTATTTTACCGTAAATTACCCAAAAAAGAAAGTATTGATATATAAAATATTTAACCGAATCAGGGAAGTATCAGGCCATCATCGGGGAATCTCCACGGTCTGTGACGATCTCATATCCTACCGACTCCACACGTCTGGAAAGACATCCTCTGCACTCTGCCGCTTCCTCTCCCGTACAGATTTTGTTATCATAAAGTTCGTACTGTTTCCGGTTCTTCACAGGAGAAAGATTTGGCATTACCACATTGGCGCCTGCCTGGAAACCTTTTTCCCGACCTCTGGGATCCAGGGTTCCAAGTGCTGTGGTCGCCGGAAGAAGTACCTGTGGCAGCATAATCCGGATCACAGACAAAAGGAACAGCGTCAGATCCACACTTCCCGCAGGTTCCTCTGCAAATTTCGTATCATGATGTGGGATAAACGGTCCGATCCCCACCATATGCGGGTTCAGCTCTTTCAGAAAAACAAGATCCTCCGCCAGATGCTCCATGGTCTGTCCCGGGGCCCCTACCATAAAACCTGCTCCGATCTGATATCCAAGATCCTTCAGATCATAAAGACACTGTTTCCGGTTTGTAAGGCTTAAATTCTCCGGATGGAGATAGCGGTAATGTTCCTCATTGGCTGTCTCATGGCGGAGTAAATAACGGTCTGCGCCGGCTTCTTTGAACTTCTGATAACTTTCTTTTGATTTCTCCCCAATGGACAACGTAATGGCACAGTCCGGATATCCCTGTTTGATGGACTGGATGATATCCACCATTCGGTCATCGTTAAACCATGGATCTTCTCCGCCCTGGAGCACAAATGTCCGAAATCCCAACTCATAACCATTCTCACAGCACTTAAGGATTTCTTCCTTTGTAAGACGGTAACGGATGGCATTTTTGTTAGAACGGCGAATTCCGCAGTAATAACAGTCATTTCTGCAATAATTGGTAAATTCGATCAGACCTCTTGTATAGATTTTATTTCCAAAATATTTCTTCTGGATACGGACAGCTTCTTCCCGAAGCAGACGAACCGAATCCGGATCCTGATATAAATGCAAAAGTTCCGGATATTCTTCCCTTGTCAGCTGTCCCTCTTTTATAAATTTTTCAACGATCCCCATACTTTATCGCCCTTCTCTTTTATTTACAGAATTATCTATAGAAAATATTTTATCATAAAAAATCTGAACATTCTATAAAAAGAACTGTTTTTGCGGAGACAATTAAAAACAGATACTGCACAGTATAAGTAACTTGCAATATCTGTTCTTGCGGAATATCCAAATTTTAGATTTTATTTGATCAGATCTTTTACAACTTCGCCGGCAATAATCAGACCCACTACTGATGGCACAAAAGCGTTGCTTCCCGGTACCTGACGGCGCTGGGTACATTTTCTTTTCGTTCCCGGAGGACAGATGCAGTGAGATTTGCAGCTGATCGCCATGTCATCAATGGGAGTCATCGGTTTCTCCTGTGAATAAACAACTTTCAGTTTTTTGATCCCTCGTTTTTTCAGCTCACGACGCATGACCTTTGCCAGCGGGCAGACAGATGTCTTATAAATATCTGTCACCATAAAGCCGGTAGGGTCCATCTTATTTCCGGCGCCCATGGAGCTGATGATTGGTGTTCCTGAAGCTTTTGCCTGCTCTACAAGCATCAGTTTTCCAGTTACCGTGTCAATGGCATCGACCACATAATCATACTGGGAGAAATCAAAGGAATCTGCTGTCTCCGGCACATAAAATGTCTTATGGATATTTACAACTGCATCTGGATTGATTTCAAGGATACGGTCTCTGGCCACATCAACTTTATATTTTCCTACCGTTTTTCTTGTTGCATAAATCTGGCGGTTGATATTGGTAAGGCATACTTTGTCATCATCGATCAGATCCAGGGTTCCCACACCACTTCTCACCAGTGCTTCCACTGTATATCCGCCAACGCCGCCAATTCCGAATACTGCAACTCTGGAATTTTTCAGCTTTTCCATTCCTTCTTTTCCAATTAATAATTCTGTTCTTGAAAACTGATTCAGCATTTTCTGATTTCTCCTTATATTCTTTCCATGTATATTGTACCGACAACAAAGTCCCCCTCCACAGCTTATTGCTTTCCACAATAGAAGCAGGGGACTTACTTGATTCAGTTAATCGGACAAAATAATTCGTTTTATAACTGTCAGGATTCTATCATGGGAAAATAACCTTGTCAATATCCCTACCAACACACTAGGAATATTTTCCTATTTCTGCAAACAAATCTTATGACACAAAAAAAGATTCCTGAAAAGGAATCTTACTGATACTGCGGGTAGCCGGACTTGAACCGGCACGGAGTTGCCCCCGAGAGATTTTAAGTCTCTTGTGTCTGCCTATTCCACCATACCCGCATATTCAATTAAATTGTTCAAAAATGGGGCCTATAGGGCTCGAACCTATGACCCTCTGCTTGTAAGGCAGATGC
>OGPJ01001650.1_pt1 | contig 15271 bp, 8 predicted proteins | sample 1552831 | NCBI WGS metagenome assembly OGPJ01 (sample SAMEA2579914, study PRJEB22360) | human gut metagenome | biome: human gut; feature: human-associated habitat; material: faeces | place: Denmark | collected 2008/2010
TTCACCGGGGGAGCTGCAACCGCTTCCGGTTTGGCAGCTGCCCCGTGTTCAACCTCGGCCTGAATGGCCTCCTCGGCCACACGTTCCTTCTCCTGCGCACGCTGCTGCGCGGCGGCCTCGGCGTTGCGATAGGCACGCTCCAGTAGAGCTTCCTGCGAGTTGAAGGGTTTCTCACCCTCTGCACGTTCCACGGGGACCCAGGTGCCGTCGCTCGTGAGGCTGCGGGCCTTCACGTTGTCCCGCAGCTGCATGCCCATGTACTCGTGCACTAGGGCGCGGCAGGTGGGGTCGAGCACGGGGAAGGCGATCTCCACGCGGTGCTCGGTGTTGCGCGTCATCATGTCTGCCGAGCTCAGGTAAATCATGTCCGAGTCCACGCCGAAAGCATAGACGCGCGCGTGCTCCAAAAAGCGTCCGACGATGGAGCGGACATGCACGTTCTCGGTCTTGCCCGGAACACCGGGCTTGAGGCACGAGATGCCGCGGATGATCATGTCTACGCGCACGCCGGCACACGATGCCTCGGCGATCTTGTCGATAACCTCGCGGTCGGTCAGCGAGTTGAGCTTAAAGAACACGCGGGCGGGCTCGCCGGCAAGGGCGCGCTGGATCTCGCGGTCAAGCCCGCGCATGATGAGCGGTTTCAGTCCGACGGGCGCCACACCCAGGAAGCGGTAGTCGCCGCGCAGGTTGCCCAGCGACAGATTGCGGAAGAACAGGTTGGCGTCTTCACCGATGCCGGGATGGGCTGTCATGAGCATAAAGTCGCTGTAGAGTTTGGCCGTCTTCTCGTTAAAGTTGCCGGTGCCCAAAAGCGTGAGGCGGGTGAGCGCCATGCCCTCGCGATAGGTGAGCTGGCAGATCTTTGAGTGGCATTTAAAGCCCTCGGAACCATAGATGACGGTGCAGCCCGCCTCTTCCAGACGCTCGGCCCACTCGATGTTGTTCTGCTCGTCAAAGCGGGCACGAAGTTCCATGAGCACCGTGACCTCTTTGCCGTTCTCGGCAGCATCGATCAGCGACTCGCACAGGCGGCTCTGCTTGGCCACGCGGTAGAGCGTGATGCGCAAAGAGATGCACTCGGGGTCGTAGGCGGCCTCGTGCACCAGATCCAGGAAGGGGTTCATGGCCTCGTAGGGATAAAAGAGCAGCTTGTCGCCCTGCAGCACCTGTTCGCGGATGGAGCGGGTCATATCGATGGTGGGGTTGGGCTGCGGCTTAAACGGCGTAAAGAGCAGCTCGTTGCGCAGGTGCTCGGGAATCTTGCCCTCAATGCCAAAGACGTAGCCCAGGTTGAGCGGGATATCGCAGGTAAAGACCGAGCGACGCGAAAGCTCGAGCGCCTTGCGGATGGTCTTGAGCGTCGCCTTCTCGAGCGACCCCGAGACCGCGAGCACTACCGGTTGCAGGCGCAGGCGCTTCTTGAGAATGCGCTTCATGTGCTGGCGGTAGTCCTCTTCCTCCTCGACGCCCTCGCCGTCCGGATCGATGTCGGCGTTGCGGGTGACGCGGATCAGCGCACGATCCAGCGGCTTATAGGAGCCAAAGCAGCTGTCCAGGCAGGCGAGGATGACGTCCTCGAGCAAGATGTAGGAGTAGGTGCCGGTGGGCGAGGGGATCTCGACCACGCGGTTCATCGAGGCGGGAATCTCGATAAGGCCCAGCAGGCTCTCCTCGTCGGTGGCGCCGTCCAGACCACAGGCCAGATAGAGCGCGCCATTGCGCAGGTTGGGGAAGGGGTGGCGAGGATCGATGACCAGCGGCGAGATGACCGGTGACACGTAGGCCTGGAAGTAGCGGGTTACAAAGGTGCGCTCCTCGGGCGTAAGCGAATCGATGCGGGCGCGGTGAACGCCCAAGGTGTCGAGCTTGCCCTCGATGCTCTTAAAGATGGACTCCCAACGGGTAAGGAGCCCGGGCATTTCGGCCATGACAGCATCGACCTGTTCGGAGGCGGTCATATTGCTCTTGTTGTCGACAGGTTGTTTTTTGAGCTCCGCCAGATCGGACAGGCCGCCCACGCGCACCATAAGGAACTCGTCGAGGTTGGACTCGAAGATCGAGACGAACTTTAGTCGCTCGAATAACGGAACGGTTTCGTCGAAGGCTTCGTCGAGCACGCGGTTGTCAAAGCGTAGCCAGCTGAGCTCTCGGTTTTGCGTGTACGAGAAGTCGCGCGGCGGTTTGCGCAGCTTTGCGGCGGCTTGCTTCTTTTCGATTTTGCTCGGCATATGCATCTGTCCGTTCAGTCCCCACAAGGGACGGTAGCCTAACACTAATCACTATTGTCTCAATTTAGTCGACCTGTGGCACGGACGCATCGCGCGAACGGTATCTTTACCTACTTCTTACGCTGCCAAGGCATGCAACTAACTGCCCAACTCGTTTGGAAACAATCTATATCCATACTCAACTGGTGAGGATGTATGAATAAGAATGATTGCGAGCTGAATATAATCGAATTCAAATTGAATCATGGACAAACGACATAGATATGCAGAAAACCGTTTAAGCTATGCAATTCCTAAACATGAAAATATTTGTGCAATCTAGCTTAATTCCTTAGAAAAAAGAACATTTACCTTTGAAAACCTGCTTTAGAGAACCGAAGTGCATCATGGGGGAATCATATGCGATATACCGTTCATCGCACTTTGCTGACCGTTCGGGGGCGAGGTGGAAGTATGAACTGATTTTGGATATAAATATATCGTCAGCAATAACGCCTCACACGGAGGGGCGCTAACGAATCGGCCCTGACAGGGGCCCGAAAGAAAGGTAGGAGGCCATGACGAAAGGTCTGCACGTGCCTTCCGAGATCGGCAGGCTCAGGAAGGTCTGCCTGCACCGTCCCGGCGACGAGCTCCTCAACCTGCCGCCCGACGAGCTCGAGCGACTCCTGTTCGACGACGTCCCGTTCCTGGAGGTCGCGCAGCAGGAGCACGACACCTTCGCCCAGATCCTGAGGGACCAGGGCGTGGAGGTCCTCTATCTCGAGAACCTCGTCGCTGAGGTGTTCGACCAGGTCCCCGGCGCCCGCGCCGAGTTCACCGACCAGTACATCGCCGAGGCCGGCATCCGCGGCCAGCACATGCCGCAGATCGTCCGCGAGAAGCTGGACTCCATCGAGGACAACCTCGAGTTCGTCAAGAAGACCATGGCCGGCATGACCAAGTCCGAGATCGACATGCCCCTCACGGCGTCCACGACCCTCGACTCCCTGGTCAACTCCGAGTCCGAGTCCGACCTGATCATCGACCCGATGCCCAACCTCTACTTCACCCGCGACCCGTTCGCGGTCGTCGGCGAGGGCGTCAACCTCAACCGCATGTACTCGGTCACCCGCAACCGCGAGACCCTGTACGGCAAGTACATCTTCAAGTACCACCCCGACTACAAGGACGTCTCGCTGTACTTCCGCCGCGACTGCCAGTTCCACACCGAGGGCGGCGACGTGCTGAACATCAACGAGAAGACTCTCGCCGTCGGCATCTCCCAGCGCACCCAGGCCGCCGCGATCGACGTCATGGCCCAGAACATCTTCTGGAACTCCGACTCCAAGGTCGAGCGCATCCTGGCCTTCGACATCCCGGTCTCGCGCGCCTTCATGCACCTCGACACGGTCTTCACCCAGATCGACGTCGATAAGTTCACGATCCACCCCGCCATCATGGGCACCCTGCGCGTCTACGAGCTGACCGCCGGCAAGAACCCGGGCGACGTGAACATCCGCCTGATCGAGGACACCCTCGAGCACGTCCTGGAGGACGCCACCGGCGTCGACCAGGTCAAGCTGATCCCCTGCGGCGGCGGCGACCCGATCGCGGCCTCCCGCGAGCAGTGGAACGACGGCTCCAACACCCTGTGCGTCGAGCCCGGCAAGATCTGCGTCTACGCCCGCAACACCGTCACCAACGACGTGCTGTACAAGGAGGGCCTGGACCTTCTCGTCGTGCCCTCCGCCGAGCTCTCCCGCGGCCGCGGCGGCCCGCGCTGCATGAGCATGCCCTTCTGGCGCGAGGACCTCTAGGGTCTTCAAGGACCCGTACAGGTCATAATATATACATCTAGCTGCCATTAGATGTCTCCCATTGGGGCGGTGCGGGTTTTCGCACCGCCCCAATCTTGTATGAGGAACGTCAACACGATTGGATGATTGCTTTTGTAAGGAGCTTGGCCATGGACATCAAGACGATTGGCGTTGAGGAATGGCTCAACGTTTGGGAGAAGAGCGCCACGTGGGACATCGCGCAGTCGACGATCTCGTCGCTCACCATGGGCGAGCTGCGCGCGCTCGATGAGCAGGACGGCGCCACGTTCTACGAGCGCCTGGACCGCGAGAAGATGAACTACGGCTGGATCGAGGGCTCGCCGGAGTTTAAGGCCGTGGTTGCCAAGCTGTATCGTCGCGAGGTCAATCCCGATCACATTCTGCAGACCAATGGCTGCACGGGCGCTAACCTCAACGCCATCATGGCTGTGGTCGAGCCCGGCGACCATGTTATCGCCGAGTGGCCCACCTACGCGCCGCTCTACGAGATTCCGCGCACGCTGGGCGCCGAGGTCGAGTATTGGGAGCTTCGCGAGGAACTCGGCTGGAAGCCCGATATCGAGGAACTCAAGCGCTTGGTCCGTCCCAATACCAGGCTCATCTGCATCAACAACGCATCGAACCCCATCGGTACGGTGCTTGATGCCGATACGCTCGGACAGATTGCCGAGATCGCCCGCTCGGCGGGCGCCTATGTGCTGTGCGACGAGGTGTACTTGCCCCTCGAGAGCACCGAGTCCTTCATGTCGATGGCCGATGTGTACGAGAAAGCCATCGTCACCAACTCGGTGTCTAAGACTTACTCGACGCCTGCGGCCCGCGTGGGCTGGGTCGTGGCCGACGAAGAGGTGTCCAACCGCATCCGTACCTATCGCGATTACACCATGATCTGCGGCGGCGTGTTCAACGATGCCCTGGCGACCTATGTGCTTGAGCACAAGGACAAGATCCTCGAGCGCAATCGCAAGATCGTGTTTGGCAACTGCGATATCGCGCAGGCTTGGATCGATACGCAGCACCGCGTTTCCTGGACGGCGCCGCAGGGCGTGTCCACCTCATTTATCCAGCTTGATATTCCCGAGGATGACGAGGGGTTCTGCAAGCGCCTGCTGTCCGAGAGGAGAGTGCTGCTGGTACCCGGCAGCCGCTTTGAGCTTCCCTGTGGCGCACGCCTGGGCTACTGCGCGAGCGAGGACGTTCTGCGTGAGGGCCTGAGGCTTTTGGGCGAGGCACTGGCGGAGTTTGATCGCTAGGATTCCGATGATCTTCGATGGCCTTATCTAAATTGGCAAAAGATAATCGAAAACGGACCCGTTTCCCTAGTGAAGCGGGTCCGTTTTTCTATACCGAGAAGTCAAGTTGTTACAAATGGGGCCGTAAAGCGAGCCGGTATCCGCTGGGCCTTATACTGAGTTTCCGGTGAACGGTATCAAGCGTCTGGTAAACGGTAATTTATTTACCAGAAATGAATAGGACAAACTTTTTTCTGAATAAAAATGAAAATGGTTGAGACGCAGTATGAACCGCTAATTCTATTCATAGCTTTGTTGGAAATATGCAATATGAGGGTGGTTTAACAAAGTTTAGTTCCAATTGATTTTTGGATTGAAAACGCGTTTAAGCACGTAAATGCACTTTATTAAATCAAAGTGTGCCATGCGTGAAGTATATGTGTATGCCGTTCACCCCTCATATAAAACCGTTCGGGGGCGAGGTGGAAGTATGAACTGATTTTGGATATAAATATATCGTCAGCAATAACGCCTCACACGGAGGGGCGCTAACGAATCGGCCCTGACAGGGGCCCGAAAGAAAGGTAGGAGGCCATGACGAAAGGTCTGCACGTGCCTTCCGAGATCGGCAGGCTCAGGAAGGTCTGCCTGCACCGTCCCGGCGACGAGCTCCTCAACCTGCCGCCCGACGAGCTCGAGCGACTCCTGTTCGACGACGTCCCGTTCCTGGAGGTCGCGCAGCAGGAGCACGACACCTTCGCCCAGATCCTGAGGGACCAGGGCGTGGAGGTCCTCTATCTCGAGAACCTCGTCGCTGAGGTGTTCGACCAGGTCCCCGGCGCCCGCGCCGAGTTCACCGACCAGTACATCGCCGAGGCCGGCATCCGCGGCCAGCACATGCCGCAGATCGTCCGCGAGAAGCTGGACTCCATCGAGGACAACCTCGAGTTCGTCAAGAAGACCATGGCCGGCATGACCAAGTCCGAGATCGACATGCCCCTCACGGCGTCCACGACCCTCGACTCCCTGGTCAACTCCGAGTCCGAGTCCGACCTGATCATCGACCCGATGCCCAACCTCTACTTCACCCGCGACCCGTTCGCGGTCGTCGGCGAGGGCGTCAACCTCAACCGCATGTACTCGGTCACCCGCAACCGCGAGACCCTGTACGGCAAGTACATCTTCAAGTACCACCCCGACTACAAGGACGTCTCGCTGTACTTCCGCCGCGACTGCCAGTTCCACACCGAGGGCGGCGACGTGCTGAACATCAACGAGAAGACTCTCGCCGTCGGCATCTCCCAGCGCACCCAGGCCGCCGCGATCGACGTCATGGCCCAGAACATCTTCTGGAACTCCGACTCCAAGGTCGAGCGCATCCTGGCCTTCGACATCCCGGTCTCGCGCGCCTTCATGCACCTCGACACGGTCTTCACCCAGATCGACGTCGATAAGTTCACGATCCACCCCGCCATCATGGGCACCCTGCGCGTCTACGAGCTGACCGCCGGCAAGAACCCGGGCGACGTGAACATCCGCCTGATCGAGGACACCCTCGAGCACGTCCTGGAGGACGCCACCGGCGTCGACCAGGTCAAGCTGATCCCCTGCGGCGGCGGCGACCCGATCGCGGCCTCCCGCGAGCAGTGGAACGACGGCTCCAACACCCTGTGCGTCGAGCCCGGCAAGATCTGCGTCTACGCCCGCAACACCGTCACCAACGACGTGCTGTACAAGGAGGGCCTGGACCTTCTCGTCGTGCCCTCCGCCGAGCTCTCCCGCGGCCGCGGCGGCCCGCGCTGCATGAGCATGCCCTTCTGGCGCGAGGACCTCTAAGTCTTTCCGTTTCCGGTGCGGTCCCCCTACAACCGCACCGGTTTCGCCCGTCAAACGGGCAACACTGATACTTATGTAATTCATTTCTTCGAAAGGATTCGAACCATGGGTGTTAACCTCTCCGGCCGTAGCTTCCTCAAGCTCCTCGACCTCACCACCGAGGAGATCGAGTACCTGCTCAAGCTCTCCAAGAACTTCAAGGACATGAAGCGCGCTGGCGTTCCGCACCGCTATCTCGAGGGCAAGAACATTGTTCTGCTCTTCCAGAAGACCTCCACTCGTACCCGCTGCGCCTTCGAGGTCGGCGGCATGGATCTGGGCATGGGCGTCACCTACCTCGATCCGGGTTCGTCGCAGATGGGCAAGAAGGAGTCCATCGAGGACACCGCCCGCGTTCTCGGCCGCATGTATGACGGCATCGAGTTCCGTGGCTTTGCCCAGGACGACGTCGAGGAGCTCGCTGCTAAGTCCGGCGTGCCCGTGTGGAACGGCCTGACCACCGAGTGGCACCCCACCCAGATGCTCGCCGACATCCTGACCGTCCAGGAGAACTTCAACTACGACATCAAGGGCAAGACCCTCGTCTTCATGGGCGACTGCAAGAACAACGTTGCTCGCTCCCTCATGGTCGTCTGCTCCAAGCTCGGTATGAACTTCGTGGCCTGCGGCCCCGAGGAGTGCATGCCCGCCGACGACGTCATCGAGGCCTGCAAGCCCATCGCCGAGGCCAACGGCTGCACCATCAAGCTGACCACCGACGTCAAGGACGGCGTCACCGGTGCCGACGTTATCTACACCGACGTGTGGGTCTCCATGGGCGAGCCCGACGAGGTCTGGGCCGAGCGCATCGCTCAGCTCACCCCGTATCGTGTCACCTCCGAGGTCATGGCTATGGCCAACCCGGGTGCCATCTTCCTGCACTGCCTGCCCAGCTTCCACGACACCAACACCACCATTGGCGCCGAGAAGTGCGAGCAGTTCGGCATCACCGAGCAGGAGGTCACCGACGAGGTCTTCGAGAGCCCCGCTTCCAAGGTCTTCGACGAGGCCGAGAACCGCATGCACACCATCAAGGCTGTCATGTACGCTACGCTCAAGTAAGAGCATCTAGCATCTCGCTCGGGGTGTATTGTTGAACACCCCGAGCGGCTTTATCTGGTAAAAATCTCGCATCGAGCGGCAGGCACGGCACGGAAGAGCCGCTTCGGGCGAGATCAGTAAATGATTTATGAAGGGGGGATGAGAACTATGACTGAGACCGCTAAGAAAAAGCGCGGTATGCCTTCATCGTTCACCATTCTTCTTGCTCTGCTGGCAATTGTTGCAGTTGTTACCGTTATCGTCTCCGGCACGTCCGGCGGCGCGGTTACTGCCGCCCGTCTGAGCGATTTCTGCACCGCCCCGATTAAGGGCTTCGCTGACGCTCTGCCCGTCTGCCTCTTCGTTATGATCCTGGGCGGCTTCCTCGGTATGATGACCGAGACCGGCGCTCTGGACAACGGCATCGCCGTCCTGGTGCAGAAGCTTAAGGGCAACGAGATCATGCTCATTCCCGTGCTGATGCTCATCTTCTCCCTCGGTGGTACCACCTATGGTATGTGCGAGGAGACCGTTCCCTTCTACGCCCTGCTCGCCGCTACCATGATGGCTGCCGGCTTCGACCCGATGGTCGGCGCCGCTACCGTCCTGCTCATACCGAGCGGCTGCCTCGGCTCCACGGTTAACCCGTTCGCCGTCGGCGCTGCCGTCGACGCCCTGACCGGCGTTGACATTGCCGTGAACCAGTCCATCATCATCGGCCTCGGTGCCGTCCTGTGGCTTGTTACCACCGTCATGTCCATCGTCTTCGTGATGAACTATGCCAAGAAGGTCAAGGCTGACAAGGGTTCCACCATCCTCTCGATGCAGGAGCTCAAGGACGCCGAAGAGGCTCACGGCAAGGCTGCTTCCGAGGTCCACAAGGAGGTCAAGCTCACCGGTCGTCAGAAGGGTGTTCTGATCGCCTTCGCCTTCACCTTCGTCGTCATGATCGTCGGCTTCATCCCGCTGGCCGACCTCAACGAGGGCGTCGCCAACTTCTTTGACGCTGGCGCTGTCTACGATGCCGACGGTAACGCCGTCGTTCAGGGCTGGTCTGCCCTGATCACCGGCCTGCCCATTGGCCAGTGGTACTTCGACGAGGCTTCCACCTGGTTCTTCCTCATGGCCGTCCTGATCGGTATCATCGGTGGCCTGTCCGAGAAGCAGATCGTCAACACCTTCATCACCGGCGCTGCCGACATGATGTCCGTTGTTCTCGTCATCGCCCTTGCTCGTGGTATCTCCGTCCTCATGGCTAACACCGGCCTCGACGTCTACGTCCTCGACGCTGCTGCCAATGCTCTGGCTGGCCTGTCCGGCGTGATCTTCGCTCCCATGAGCTTCCTGGTCTACTTCGGCCTGTCCTTCCTGATCCCCTCGACCTCCGGTATGGCTACCGTTTCCATGCCCATCATGGGACCGCTGGCTGTTAAGCTCGGCTTCTCGCCCGAGGTCATGGTCATGATCTTCTCCGCCGCCATCGGTGTCGTGAACCTGTTCACCCCGACCTCCGGCGCCATCATGGGCGGTCTCGCCCTGGCCAAGATCGAGTGGACGACCTGGCTCAAGTTTGCCCTTAAGCTCATCGTCGCTCTCTCCGTCGTCTGCGCCGTCATCCTGACCGTCGCCTGCGTGCTGCTCTAAGTACCCAACGGGTACCCCACGGAAACCTTGACGATCCTGTAGAGGATCACCTGGTCATCGTCTGTCCGGTGGGGTGAACCCACCGGTAGACTCCTACCTTTAGCCCCCTTCCGTTCCGTGCGCGGGAGGGGGCGCTCTTGTGTTCCGGCGTTTTCCAAACGCCGGAACCGCTCGACGCTGCAAGCCCGCCAGAGCGGCAATCTGACGTTCAATCGTCGGGCATGGCCAAAAGGCCTATGCCCTTCTCTTTCACGTCACCTTGCTCGCTCTGGCGGGCTTTCGCTGGCTTATGCTCAACCTGCGGCGCTGCCATTGTTGGTGCTGAGTGCCTTGTTTCCCGCCACAAATTAGCTATCCCGGGTCCCCAGTGGTCGCGGTGGGCGTGTTTGGTTGGTGCCAGTTGATTGCTTGGGCGTTGGGGAGGGTCTGCTCCGTTATAATCGCCTAGAACATTAATTGGAAACGGGACGGGAGCCATACATGCGCCAGGGTTTCGACAACGCGAAGTATATCGAGCTGCAGGCTGCTCACATTAAGGAGCGCATCTCGCAGTTTGGTGGCAAGCTCTATTTGGAGTTTGGCGGTAAGCTGTTCGATGACTATCATGCGAGCCGCGTGCTGCCGGGTTTTGAACCGGACAGCAAGTTCCGCATGCTCAAGAGCATCGCCGACGATGTCGAGGTTATCATCGCGATCAACGCGAACCACATCGAGAAAAACAAGGCTCGCGGTGACCTTGGCATTACCTATGACGAGGATGTGCTGCGCCTGGTTGACCTGTTCCGCGGCAACGGCTTTGCCGTCGCGGCCGTGGTCATCACCCAGTACGCCGGCCAGCCCGCTGCCGATGTGTTCCGCAACCGCCTGAACGCGCTCGGTATTCCCGCCAAGCTGCACTATCCCATCGAGGGGTATCCGCACGATGTCGATCTGATCGTGTCCGACGACGGCTATGGCAAGAACGAGTTTGTCGAGACCACCCGTCCGCTCGTCGTCGTGACGGCACCCGGCCCCGGTTCGGGCAAGCTCGCCACTTGCCTCTCGCAGCTGTATCACGAGCATAAGCACGGTACCGCCGCCGGCTATGCCAAGTTTGAGACCTTCCCGGTTTGGAATCTGCCCCTTACGCATCCGGTCAACATTGCCTACGAGGCCGCCACGGCAGACCTCGACGATGCCAACATCATCGACTCCTTCCACCTGGAGGCCTACAACAAGACCACGGTCAACTATAACCGTGACGTCGAGGCCTTCCCGGTAGTCCGTGCCCTGATGGAAAAGATCCTGGGCAAGAGCCCCTACCAGAGCCCTACGGACATGGGCGTCAATATGGTCGGCTTTGCCATCACCGATGACGATGCCTGCCGCGTCGCTTCCAAGATGGAGATCGTCCGCCGCTACTTTACCGCGGTCGAAAATGTGCGCCGTACCGGCGTGGGCGATGAGCAAGTCGACCGTCTCAAGATTATTATGAAGAAAGCCGGCATCGATAAGAACTACTCACCGGCGCGCTCGGCGGCCCTCACCAGGGAGCAGCTGACGGGTGGTCCCGTGGGTGCCATGGTCATGCCCGATGGCTCCGTGGTGACCGGTAAGACCTCCACGCGCCTGGGCGCCGCAAGTTCTCTCATTATGAACGCCCTCAAGCATGTCTCGGGCGTCGACCTTGAGCTCGAGGTCATTAGCGATGAGGCGATCGAGCCCATCAGCAAGCTTAAGACGCATTTCCTGGGCAGTAAAAATCCGCGCCTCCACACCGATGAGACGCTCATGGCACTTTCGATTACCTCCGCCACGAGCGAGACGGCGGCTCGCGTCCTCTCGGGACTGGAGCAGCTGCGCGGCTGTGACGCCTTCTTTAGTGTGATCATCTCTCCGACGGATGAGACGGTGCTGCGCAAACTGGGTATCAACGTGTGCTGCGAGCCCAAGTTTGAGCGCCGCGGTTTCTTCCATCGCTAAGTTTGAAGCACCGCGGTAATTGCATTGCATTTTGGCCGTATCGGGTTAGCGCCCGGTACGGCTTTTTGATCAATAAAGCGCCTATTTCGGCGAAAAATAGCCGTTTACCTGCCTAGAGACAATTTGAGCGGTATACAATAACCGTAACTGTTTCATCCTTAGCGGGATGCCGCATGATGGATATTACCTGCCATCGTGAGGTGTGTCGGTCGCGCACGGCGCGTTAGATGCTCGTGCTCGGTTTGAGGAGGCTGCTATGGCGGGCAAGGGTCGTGCGAGTGTCAACGATATGAAGCGTGTCGAGGTGCTGGTGTTGATGGAGATCGACCAGCAAACCGAAGACAATGGCGGGCCGTATGGTTTCTCGCGCAAAACGGTTGCCGAGCGCGTGGGGGTTTCGCCGTATCGTGCCCGCGCCGCAATCGATCGCTTGGATTCCGAAGGCATGATTGATGTCGTCTCGCGTTATAGCGACGACGGCGGTCAGCTTGCAAATGGCATTTGCCTCACCGAACGTGGTGAGTGGTATCTTGAGGGCGTCCGTACCGGCATGCTCGTTCAAGAAATGCTTGAGGACGAGGCTGCTGATCGATAGCAGCAGGTAACCCTTGCCATAGCGACGCCGCCTGGGAAACCGGGCGGCGTTTTGTTTCAAGATTGAGAAATGCAATCGCACGCGAGAAAAATTGCGAACGGTCCGCGGCGCGAGTATTACAATGAAGACCCGTAAGATGTGGATAAACAACTTCTACGGGAAGCGCAGGTAACTCAATATGACCAAGCATGTGTTCGTAACCGGTGGCGTGGTTTCGTCCCTGGGCAAGGGTATCACCGCGGCCTCGCTGGGCCGTCTGCTCAAGTCGCGTGGCTACAAAGTAACGATGCAGAAGGCCGACCCGTATCTGAACGTCGACCCCGGTACCATGAGCCCGTTCCAGCATGGTGAGGTCTTCGTTACCGAGGATGGTTACGAGTCCGACCTGGACCTGGGTCATTACGAGCGCTTTATTGATGAGAACCTGACCCGCGATTCCAACTTTACGACCGGCGCGATCTATAAGAGCTTGATCGCCCGCGAGCGTCGCGGCGACTTTTTGGGCGGTACCGTGCAGGTGATTCCCCACGTCACCAATGCCATTAAGGACAAGTTCCGCCGCATCGAGGAGCAGACCGGCTCCGATGTAGTCATCACCGAGCTGGGCGGCACGATCGGCGACATCGAGTCCCAACCGTTTGTCGAGGCCATCCGTCAGTACCGCAAGGAGGCCGGCCCCGAGAACGTCTGCTACATCCACGTGTCGCTTGTTCCCTATATCGCCGCCGCCCACGAGGTCAAGACCAAGCCCACGCAGCATTCCGTCAAGGAGCTCCGCAGCTTTGGCATCCAGCCCGATATTATCGTGCTGCGCTCCGACCACCATATCGATGACGCTATCCGCGGAAAGATCGCAAGCTTCTGCGACGTCGACACCGATTGCGTCTTTACTAACGAGGACTGCGCGAGCATTTACGATGTTCCGCAGCTGCTTGCCGAGCAGGACTTTGACCTGCGCATTTGCGAGCGCCTGGGTCTGGACCCGCGTGAGCGCGACATGAGCGAGTGGAACGAGTTCCTGCGCAAACAGAATCACGCCAACCATCACGCCGACAAGGTGAAGATCGCCGTCGTGGGTAAGTACACTCAGCTGCCCGATGCGTACCTGTCGGTTATCGAGGCCCTTCACCATGCGGGCGTCTTCTACGATCGCCATGTGGACGTCCAGCTGGTCGACGGCGAGAGCCTTGACGAGCAGAATGTCTCCGAGGTTCTGGGCGACGCCTCGGGCATCCTGGTCCCCGGCGGCTTTGGCAAGCGCGCCCTGGAGGGCAAGATCCTCGCGGCCGAGTTTGCCCGTGAGCACAAGATTCCGTATCTGGGCATTTGCCTGGGCATGCAGGTGGCCGTGTGCGAGTTCGCCCGCAACGTCGTCGGCCTTGCCGGCGCCAGCTCCTCCGAGTTCGATCCGGACGGCCCGTTTAGCGTCATCGATCTGATGAGCTCGCAGGAGGACGTGACCGAGAAGGGCGGCACCATGCGCCTGGGCGCCTATCCGTGCAAGCTCGCCGCCGATACCCTTGCTCGCGAGGCATATGGCGAGGAGCTCGTCTACGAGCGTCACCGTCACCGCTTTGAGTTCAACAACGCCTTCCGTGACCAGCTCGAGGACGCCGGTTTGGTTATCTCGGGCCTGTCGCCCGACGAGCGCCTGGTCGAGATGGTCGAGCTGCCGCGCGACGTGCATCCGTGGTATGTGGCAACCCAGGCTCATCCCGAGTTCAAGAGCCGCCCGACCAACCCGCAGCCGCTGTTCCGCGAGTTCGTGCGCGCTTCGATCGGCCAGCACGAGGGTGTCGACCGTCTGCAGGTGACGCCCATGAATCTCGCTACGGACTAAGGGTGCCGGCGAATAAGGAACATACCGAAGCTACTCCCTCGTCGCTCGCCGTGGCGGCGGGGGAGTATCTCGATTACCTCGCGGTCGAGCGGGGTTTGGCGCGCAACACGATTGCGGCCTATCGTCGTGACCTGACGACGTACTGCGCCTATCTGGAGCGGGCGGGTATTGCGTCTTTTGAAGAGGTGACCCGTCAGGTCGTGGAGGGCTTTGTCGCCGACCGTCGCGATGGGGGCTATTCCGATGCCTCGGTGGAGCGTGCGCTTGCGGCCGTGAAGGGCCTGCATGCCTTTTTGGTGCGCGATGGGGCTGTGGCCCAAAATCCAACGGCGGCGTTGCGCCTGCCTAAAAAGGCCGAGCGTTTGCCGGAGTATCTATCGGTGGAGGATGTCTCGGCGCTGCTCGATCAAGACTTCTCCGAGGGCGAGATGGGCTTGCGCGACCATGCCATCTTGGAAGTGCTCTACGGATGCGGTTTGCGTGTGAGCGAGTTGGTGGGGCTCGATGTGGGCGATATCCATATCGACGATGGTTTTGTGCTCGTTCGCGGTAAGGGCTCAAAGGAACGCCTGTCCCCGCTGGTGGGAAGCGCAGCGCGAGCTCTGACGCTCTATGTAACTGAAGGGCGCTCTCGCTTGGCGGCCCATGCCCGCGGAACCGAGACCTCGGCGGTCTTTTTAAATAAGAACGGCCGCCGTCTGTCGCGCCAGGGCATCCATGCCATCTGTGAGCGCTACGGGCGCCAGGTGGGGCTGGTGGGACTCCATCCCCATACGCTGCGTCACTCCTTTGCCACCCATATGCTTGCGGGCGGCGCAGACCTCCGTGTGCTACAGGAGATCTTGGGACATGCCGATATATCGACCACGCAGGTCTACACGCATGTCGATCGTACGCAACTGACCGAGGTCTATCTGGCGGCGCACCCGCTGGCGCATCGTTAACACATTGCTGGCCTGCATATTTATAGGTATTCGGGGACGGGCCCCAGATTGCCGCGGCGTGCTTTTGCGCGCGCATGGGCAATCTGG
>OGPJ01001651.1_pt1 | contig 15265 bp, 16 predicted proteins | sample 1552831 | NCBI WGS metagenome assembly OGPJ01 (sample SAMEA2579914, study PRJEB22360) | human gut metagenome | biome: human gut; feature: human-associated habitat; material: faeces | place: Denmark | collected 2008/2010
TTTCGAGTGTCAGGAACTCTTCTTCGAGCGCGTCCACGGCATCGATCACCAGATCGCGCACCCGGATCTGCCGGGTATGGCGGCGTTTGATGACCATCGAACCGCCAAAGGCGTTATTCGAACAGACCAAGACCGTAATCCCGGCGGTCAATCCGACCGAAAGAGTGCGGTCATGACTGTTGCGAATACCGATGCAACGGCTCCATTCGGGCGAACTGCTGCGGTTGATCCGCATGACTCCGAAGAGCTTCTGGCCATCCCGCGCCAGACCGTACTGTTCGTCGAGAATCTGCCAGCCGCGCGCGTTCACCACATCACTGACCGCATCGATCACCTCCATATGCGGCACCGGTTTCCAACTGACTGTCCCGGTCGGAGTCGGCACCTGCGCAATCTCCTCGCGCCCGACAAAGCGGGCGTTGCTTTCAATGATCAGTCCCATAATTACCTCCATTTCTTTAAATGCCACTGCCTGCAACGATGCCAGTAAGGACATTCGCCGCAGGCAAACGATGTTTCATTCGGCAGAAACACGCCTTTATTGACCGCATACTGCGCCCGGCTTGCCAGCGCCTCGAATCTGCGGAAGTCGTGAAAGCCCCGACTGGTGTAGTGGCTCTCATAACTCGGCTTCTTCGTCTTGGTGACCACATCGAAACGGAAAAGCGGAGTGGTGCCGGTCAGTTTCTCATACGCATAACTGAACACGGTCGCCTGAAGATCGCGGTCGGCTTTTCCGGCGGGCCAGCGGTTTGCGGATGTTTTCCAATCCACGATGCAAATGTCCCGCCCATCCTGAACGACACAGTCCCACTCTCCGATCAGAGAGCAGTCCAGTCCGGGAACTTCGACTTTGAATGCCCGTGCGACAGCCTTGACCGTGTAACAGTCCGACCAGTTCGCCGACACCGCATCCAGCATCCGGGAAGCCAGTTCCACCATCGAATCATAGTTCTCACCCTCCTTGTAGATCAAATTCGGGGTCGCCTTGACTTCGATTTTGAACGCCTCCACGAACTGTTCAACCATTTCATCGAGGGTCAGAGAACCGCCGCCAGTCACGCCCTCCCACGCCTGAGCCGTCAGTGCGGCGTGAAAGGCGCGCCCGAACGGGAAACAGACCGAAGTCCGCTCGACTTCGGCGTGTTCCACATAGCGGTACATGAATTGCGCCTGACAGATGTTGAGGTACGTATTCAGTGCCGAATACGACCAGTGCGGTTCCTGCCGCAGTTCGTCCAGTGTTTCCATCATGCGGCCCTCCATTCGTTGATCTGACTGGAACACTGCTGTCTGGAAAGCTGCTGGACATCCGCAACATTGAACTTCGCGGCGATCTGCTGCGGCGTGATGCCGCGCATCCGGGCAAGATCGAGCAGATAGCGGATCTGTTTCGGACTGGCCGGAATCGTCTTGTCCGGTTGCTGCGATTGCCGTGTCTGCTGCTGCCGGTTGCCGCCGTGAAGTTCGGCTTCGACCGACTGCCGCACGAGTTCAAAGGTGTCGTGGATGCGTTCCTGAAGCTGATTTGCGTTCAGCCCGTCAGGGAGTTCACATTCGATTGAAGCGTGATAGCTCTGGCTCGAATACTCGCCCTCCGCCGGGACTTTCTTGGAATAAGATGCGTTCAATTTCAACATAGCTGCCTCCTGAGAATAAAAAAGCCGCAAGAATCCATCCTGCGGCCCGGTTTGATTGATTGCGGGTTGTCACATCGCCATTTTAATGCGTTCAAGCCTCCGGCGGGTCTGTACGAACTCACGCTCCTTTTGCTTTTGCAGGAGTGTAACCTCTTTCACCTTGCGGATCAGGATGCCGGATTCATCGAGCAAGTGTTTGAGTTTGCTCCGCAGTTCCTCAACATTGCTGCTGAGTTCTTCCAGCGGAGAAGCGGCAGGAACCGGATCATTCGATTCCACAACTTTGTTTTCAGTGGTTTCCATTTTCTTCTGCTCCTGTTTGGGTTGAATGGATTTTTCATATTTTCCGGGAATGGAACGAATGGGCATGGCCAAATAACGTCCATACCCGCCTTCTGCAACGACGGGAATCAATCCGCCCGAGTTTGCCCGGAACGTACAATATCCCTGTGCCAGCATCCGAAGCAGGATGTGTTTGTTGAGAACCAGCACGGCACGGGGTCGCACTCCGGCATGATCGGCAATCGCTTCCAAGTGCATATCGGGATAATCCAGCGGAATGACTGAAACTCCTTCCGGGGTGACATTGAGTTCGATTCCATGATAGGGTTCATGGTCTGGAACTGTTTTCAAAAAATCGATCACCTGTTTCGGTTCGTGAAATGTAATGGAGTAATCGAGTGCATTGTCGGCCGGTATCACCTGTTTCCAGTTCGGATAGTTGCCGGATGGAGCTTTGCCGCACCAGATGAAATCGCCTATCGTGATCTGGAACAACCGGGAGTTTCCGCTTGTCCAAGCAGCAAGGGTTCCCGCATCATGCAGTCTGGCCGCCAGCAGTGCCGAAGGGAACGGAATCGTTATCGATTCTTTCAATGCCAAAGAACACGGCAGATTCAACAACTGTTTCCCGTCTGTTACAGTGATGCCGTCTTTTGAGAGATTGACACCTCGCAACACTGCTCGCGGTTCATTCCGATTGATGATTGGAGCGGCTGAAGCCAGAAGTTCCGCGAACTCCACCGGCAATTCGACAACTGTCGCATCGGCGGGAACTGCTTCCTGTGCCGGATATTCAACTTTCCTGCCTTTCAGCTCGATCCTGCTGCCTTTGGCTGTGCGCACCATCTCCCGCAACGCCCGGTATTCGACAAAGAAATCCTCTGCACCTTCAACTTCGGCATCAATCCGAAGTGAAACCTGTTCCTCGCCGTCAGTCGCCATTGCCAGAACATCTCCCGGAGTGCCGACAAACCGCACTCCCCGGAATACCTCCGCCGGACTGGTCTGACATACCATCTTGCCCAGTATCCGCAAGGCATCATTCAAGACTTTCTTTTCGATCCTCATTTCTTTTCCTCCTTGAGTTGCGTTTTTTGGTCATCACCGTTTCTTTCCTCCCGATTCAGAGAGTAAAAAACAAAACACCCGGCAGTCAAACAACTGTCGGGCATTTTCGGAACTGTAAAGTTCCCTTCAGATGATTATAACGCAATCGCAGGAGAAATTAAGCCACTGTACTGCCGACCTCAACTCCTATTTGGATATCCTTACCACTACTCTTCCTTCAATTTCGGCGGCTATGATGTCCCAATTCCGGCGCAATCACTGTTTATGCAAAACGTTTTTCATCAATCTCACCGTCCTGCTCCATTATAAACAATCCGGCAACGTAGAGGGCGGACTGTCCGTAAATTCCAGTTTCTTCATCAGCATAGTTGGCGGCGGTTTTCGATTTGTAGAAACGACACAGGGCTTCCTTTTCGCTAATCTTGTAATAGTTACAAATCAGACGAACAATTTCCGGAATTACTGTGGCTCTGACTAAATTATGCTCGATCATAGGAAACCTTTGCAACAGTATAACAGGATTCATATTTCAAATACGCCCCAAAATGAATACGTGATAGATTATATCCAACTAATAATCAATTTTACTGCTTCTCTTTCAATTCATCATCTGTTATAACAATTTTTACAACGACATAATTACCATCTAAATGTCCATATAGAGAAATACTTACATTAGGTCGTAATACAGAGTAATATATTTCATCCGAAGTATCATATTTTTTTATCTCCTCAGAAGAAATATGGAACCTTTCACGAGCATTTTGCAATACTGGAGCCAAAGTGTTCGATAACGACCCATTTCGTCTTACTTTAAATATGATTTCTACACTATAGGCTTTTCGTGTTACAGGTGTCATACGAACAAAACATCTAAATTGGTCGCCACCATCACCACGTCCTTCAAATACACGAATATTTTTCTGCCCCTGTGCTTGCAATGCTCTCTCTAAGCGTTCATCTATTTGCCAAAGTTCATTTGGATGAGGTTCATATCCGAGTTTAAAACCATAAGCAACAATTGCATTGTCATCATTATGGGTATCTATTTTTTCATACCGGTCTTGGGGGGTTATAATTTCCCTTGAGTTCAAGGCATTCTGAATTTCTGTTCCGAAAATTAAAATATGATGATTATATGTTCCCGTAATCAATTGGACAACAGGATCAAAATTCCGAGTTTTATAATTTTTTGCCACAAAAACTCCGCCTTCAGCGTCATTAAATGTATATGAAACAACTCCATCATTCATCATAGTTTTATATACTATGTTCGATTTTTTAAGCGTCGTTTCTATTCGTTCAATAATTTCTCTATAAACACTGTCATTGGAATTCTCGAAGACCGCTTCAATAGCAAGAACCTCCTTACTTTTTTCTTCATACGTAATAAAAAACGTTGCAATTCCCCAAGGGGAAACACTTCCTACCGTGTAATTGGTATAAATACTAACCGCAGCATCACCATAACCGATCTTCCGTCCAAAGGATTTTTCTCGTGGGAACTCGTTGAGTAAATCACCCAGTATTCCAATTCTCGAACTTCCAGGAAGTTGCTCTAGGTCTACTTTATTTTTTTCATTTAATTTTACCCCAAATGCAGTTAAAATCTTTCCATTATTAATTGAAAACAGGGAATCTTGTTTCAAGTGCATCCCATTAGATGAAACATCAGGTTGGAGAATCTCAGTAGATGAAGGAGGTTTAGATATAAAAAAATGATTCCAGATGACACTACAAATGATTATCGTCCCCAAGCAAACGATCCCGACTATGATCAATTTATATTTGCGCGATTTATTTTGTTTCACAGAAAATTTATTTGAGAGAGCAGTTTGTTCATGATACAAGATTTTTTCGTTATGAATCACAATAATTTTTCCACAATGAGGACATTCTGCTTCCATGCCCTCCCATTCTTCCTCTGCTTCGACATGTTTTCCACAATGAGGGCAACTAAATTTAAAACTTGCCATTTTTTTCCTCCTTGCTGTGCATTATTGACGATTCAAATTACTGATGAAAACATAGTATGGAGATTTCTGAACTTCTTCAAGAATTTTTGTTTTCAATTGTTCTCCAGAAGCAGGATCGTACTTCAAATATTGAATAACTTGATCACATTGATGCCAGTTACCACCATACAGGAGATCAATCAGCGTTTCTTTGACGAAATACGCCTTGACATCTTCCCCGTTATCGGAGGAAGCGTATCCGAATTCATGGATAATTTTTTTATACTTTTCTGCCAATGCAGACAGATCTTCCGAAGTCATCGGCACTTTTTTATTCAACTCTCTATCCGGCATTAACTTGCCGTTGGAATACGCGAGAACCAAAACTCCACAAGGATTCATGGTTGCCAATGGAGTAGAAAAATCATCAAAATGCCTGAACTCAAACCGGCCATCTCCATTCACATCATCCAGACGTGGTATTTCTCCAGTGGGGCCATAATAAATCTGTCGCCAGCCGTCCGCATCGAATTCAATCACTCGCAGATGATACGGACCGTAATTACTGCCACCGAAATCGTGAATCAGCAGATACCGTTTCCCATTTCGGAACAGGTCGAAGAATACCGGTTCATCTCCCGCGTCAAGCCATTCCAATTTGATAACATCATCCCGGTATTCAAACGGTTTCAGCAAATGAGAAGAAACGTACGCATAATATTCTAACGATGACACATTGCCGGTTCCATCATGCACCCATAACGTATGCAGGAAGCCGTCATCATGATTACGCTGAAGTGTGACCCGATATTGAGGAGTGCCGGTACATCCAGCAAGCATGAATGTACCGAATAGAACCGCCATCCATCTGTATAAATCGGTTACCATCCGCATTGTCACCTTATAAAGCACGGGCGTCAATCGCAATCCTGATAGTTTCTCCTGCTTTCAAGCTGACTTCAAACTGGGCGCGATTCTCATAATTGATCAACACTTCTCCCGGTTGACCGGTAGGAGGCGAAACCCGTTTCCTGCTTTGTTTGGACTTTTTAGAAGAAGAAAACGGGTCTTTATGTTTGACCATCTTTATCTTCGCCCGATCCAGCTTTGTATCGTTGACATAAACAGCAATACCACCCCAAATCTGCTGGTCATTCACCATAGCGGTATAGATGTTGCAAGTGATCTTGCAGGGAACTTCGGCTTTATATTCCAACGCCGACTTCCAAGGCAGTTTCCGAGTTTTATCTATGATCCGGCCAAGATCAACTATCATGTTCCAAGGAGATTTGGCCATATTATTCTTTGTGGAAATGACAAAGGCATTTCCATCTTCCCGTGTCGTAATCTGCCTGCGGTTTCCGGCGGCAATTTTCACATCAGCGACAAGTGCGGTTTTACCGCCGTAATCTTCTCCGGCCATAGTCAGAAGAGAGAATACGGTAACGACGAAAGTTAACAGAAATTTCATGTTCATTTTTACCTTTCTCCTGTGGTCAATTATCTTGATAGGAATATTTTTGCCAAAGCTGTCCCACGCCAACATCATAGCCGAGCCCTCAGCCAAAAGTTACTGCTCCAAGTATGACGACAAATCTCTTTTATAATGTGTTCAAGACTCTTATTTTCCTATTGTAATGTATTTAAAAAAGATGGTATTACTAGTTTATCAACCCTAAATTCAAATTCATAATGAAGACGCAATACGAAGAGTCCTGAACAATATTACTGAGTTAATTCTTTCATAATACGAAACAAAATCCATATCAACACTCCGCCAGCTAATCCCATTATTAAAATAAGAACTGGAATTGCCTGAAGCCAATCAAATATCCTTTTTTTCATCATTGTTCCTACTTTTATGGTTAAAAAAATATACTATTTCTTCTTTTTTTAGTGTTTGTTTCTCACACAACAGTTCTGCTAAACAGATAACAAGGTTTGCATGTGATTTTAGTAGATTCCGAGCGGTAGTTTCTGCCTCTTTAATAATCTCTGCAGTATCTTCATCCACTTTCCGTCTGAACTCTTCGCTGAACAAACAGTAAGAATTATCATATACAGAAACCGGGGTTAGTTTACCTGTTTGCCTACCCATACCGAACTTTGTAACCATATCAATAGCCACAGAACGGACATTGGCAAAGTCATGAATTCCGCTACTGGTACGAATGTTTAAGAAAAGTTCTTCTGCCAAAGGTCCTGCCAAAAACGTTGAAATTAAACTACGCAGAGATGTTTCTGTTTCGTTATGATGTGGACGCATAGCTGTCTTTATCATACCGAATGCTTCTTCTACAGGGTTAATTGTGATCTTTATAATTTCTTCTCGTTCAGGAAGATAATATGAACATACAGCATGCCCTGCCTCATGAAATGCCATACACTGCAAATCCCATTTTGTCAGAGTTAGCGCAGGCTGTTTCATCTGCTTTGCTGTTGATCCATGGTTATTTTTATAAAGAAAAAAATAGATGGCACCCCCCATTATTGTGATGATACAAAGTGCTATAATAATGCACGACATTCCACTTCTCTCCCGTTTCTGTTTGTTTCCTACACTATAAACAGATCTCTTGATCGCTGAGTTTTATCAGGTCAGGGTCATGTGATACAAGAAATATAGTTGTTTTCCCACGCATTTGAACAAGTAGTTTCTTAACCATGATACGTGATTCATAATCAAGATGATTGGTCACTTCATCAAAGATTAGAATATCCGGCTTTCGGATCAAAGCTCTGGCTATGGCGATTTTCTGCCGTTCTCCACCGGAAAGCCCTCCACCATCACACCCGATACGGTGTTCCAGTCCTTCCGGCATACGTTTAATAACGGAATCTGCACCGGACAGCCTGATAGCTTCCAGTATTTCCGTTTCAGTGTAGTCCGTATTTTTCAGGGTAATGTTATCCCGGATCGTTCCTGTAATTAGCAGGGAATCCTGAAATACCGAAGCTATTCTGCGCCGGAATGACTTCTTCTGCCACTTAGAGAGTTTTCTCGACGCAATCTCTATACTGCCTTTCTGTGGTTCAAGGTAGCCTGTAACCAAACGGAGAAAGGTTGTTTTTCCTGTTCCATTTGCCCCAGTAACGGTAACGATACTGCCCCCCTTTATGTTACAGGAAAAATCATCAAAAATTTTCCGCGTTGTTTTTGGATAACAGAATGTGATATGCCGGAGAACAATGTCCCCGCTTGCAGTAGAAATTTCTTCGCCGGAGGTAATGTCTTCTGTTTCTTCCGATTTCAACAGTTCATCCATTGATCGTATACTTTCGGCGGTTGCTTCAAAAGACGGAAGAAGTTGGAATAAACCGGAAAAAGCATTAAGTACAGAAAGAAAAAGCATTTGAAATATGACAACATCCCCTACCGGAATGAACTTTTTCCAAGCAAGCCATCCGGCAACGCCGAGAATAAAGTATTCTCCCAGAAACAGAATGAACTTATTGATGCCCTCAAACAAGACTATACAACAGTCGTTTTTACTATTCATTTTTCGGAATGATCTAAATCTTGCCTTCGGACTGTAAGCATACCGGTCTCCAACATCCATCAACTTAAGATAAGGAAATACCTGCATGAACTCGAAAATTCCGTTCATGGATTTATCATAGAGCGTGCGTATTGCATGGTTCAAACGCCGAAAATATTCGGTATACGGTAGAAGTACCACAGCCATTAATGGCAGAAACGCAAGATACAACAGAGCGATCAGCGGATTTTTATATACCACCATTATCAACGCCAAAAGGATGCTTGCACTTCCTCCCAGCAGTATCGGATAGTGGTTACTCAGAAAAAGAGATGCCATTCCTGTATCACGAAAAAACTTCATAGCAACCTCTCCATTTTTGTAACCATCTGTTGCACTGGGAGCCATGGATTGAAATGCGGAAAGAAGTTGAATCTGCAAATCCAATTCTTTCTTTCTGGCAATATTATGAATCATATTCCTTGTCCAAATGTTCAGAAACAAAGCGGCAAAGGCCACCCCGACCAGACAGAAGAAAACAATAAATGGACTACCTCCGTAAATCAGAGTATCAATAAATCCTCCTGTCAGAAACGGTATTAGCACAATCAGTATAGAATATAATACTGCCAGCACACTGTAACGCACGATTCCCTGCGTATTTAGCAGTGCCAATATATCGAATGCGAAATCTTTTCTATCTGTATTTTTCATCGCTCCCGGCTACTTATAATGAGAATGCGATTTTATTGTCAGTCATATGTAACTTAAATATGGAATGATTCCAAATAGTCGAGTTCAGACAGTTTCTTCGGTATTCCGTTATACTGTGTTTTCGATAAAATCATTAAACGCCCGCTTATATGACAAAGATGTATTGTAATATATGATTTTCCTGTATACTGTTTCATTTAACATACAATTATACATATCGATATGCTTACCAGCCACTGCTGATCTCTTTCTCAAAGTGTAATGACTGAATCCGGATCAAGGATTGCATCTGCCACTTCATTATGCAGGGGAAGGCCGTTTTCATCATCAAGCCAACCGAACTGTCCTTCTGGATTGACTTCTAAAAACTGAGGTTCGCTGCCTCCAACGATAAAATCAAGACGTCCATATTTTAAGCCAAGCTCCTTCATATAAGCTCTGACCTTATTTTCAAATTCTTTGCCTGCGTCCCAATCAACCCATTTATTTTTTTCAGTTCCCTGTGTAATGCGCCAGTCAGTCAATTCACCGCGGGTTGTTGCAAATTGAAAACAATGCACTTTCCCGTTGATATAAAGAACTGTAGCATCGCGATTTCCTGCTGCAATCTCTTGTGTAAACCACGGCCATGAGGGATCAAGTTTTGCCTGATCGACAATTTTTGCGTAAGCCATTTCTCCGTTAGAAAGTGGGCGTTGCGTCAATGCTTTTGCAATTACATGTTTTGATGGAAACGAGTTCCCCCAATGAAGTTTGAAATCCGGTACTTGAAAATATTTTCTTGCTATTTTCATCTGAAATGTTTTTGCGTACCCCAATCCATACGGGCGCCACAAATGGATTAAATCATGTTCCTTACCATAGCACATGAAACAATCATAGAGTCGATTCAACCATGAAATCAACCAATCGCGCTCAGCATTGTAGGGCTTGTTATCGTCAAAAGACATCCACGTCGGAATTAATCCTTTATAGAAGACCATTTTCGTTATTTCTGATGATCTACATACACGTCCTACAGGATCAGATACTTCAAATTCATCATTATCCCACATAATGCGGTAACTGTCAAACATGTCCAAATTGAATCGGAATGCTGGTATTTTGCGTTTTTCAAAAATTTCCATCAAAATATTCGTCGAACCGCTTATTTTACTGCTAAGGAAAAAAATCATGAACTGTTTCCTCTGTATTCGTTAATAAATTTTTGCTTCTGAGTAAACTATCCCCGCCACAAGTAGCGGGTATCCTCTCACACATACGATTGAATAAAAACGAAGTGAACGATAACATGTACCATTCACTTCGTTCGTGACAATCAATTAGTCAGTATAACTATCTGTCGGGAAATCGTCCACATGATTATACTGACCTGAACAGGTTTGATTCTGAGTACGGGAGGTGCTGCCAAATTTGCAGGAATCATACTGGTAGACCTGTTTTTTCCAATCATACTTGCCAGAAACATCCAGCGGAGTCGATTTGGCCTGAAGGTCAATCGGTCTAATCAAATCTTTCATGTTAATACTCCATATTCTGTTGATTGATTAAACGATGAATAACCATAACGTTGGTTCTCTACGTGTCAAAGCTGACAAGGCATTATTTATACTCCTACATGTGACACCTCCTTTCTATTTGCGATCAGGCATACGAAAGATTTGACTTACTCGGGGCGCCGTCTACTCCAAGGTGGTTCAGCTTTCCTCCACAAGTTCTTAAGCCGCCACAAATCTCGCGCAAACTGTTCGCCTGAGCCAGTTGACAAAAGATCATCGACACAAAATGTGCCCAACAGTCAAAGGTCTGTTTTCGTTTATCGCCATCATATTTCATTACGATTTCTTCAAATTCCCGCTTTGGAATCAAATCCAGCACTTGACGAAACAGACTTACGGATGTATTCTTCATGACGGAGCCTCCTTGTTTTCTTGGATATCCGTAATATACTGTTACGGGCAAGTTGGCTCCACTTTTTTTCACTCCTTCAGAAATTTGTTAGAAGGACAGGTGTGAACGATGATATCAAAAAAGCCGACTCCACGTGTTTGGGGAATCGGCTTGAAGGCGGGCAAAAAAAGACGGACGCCTCCAAGCACCAAGACAGAGGTCCGACCAAGAACCCGCCATGAAAATACAAGGAAGCGCCCGAAAGAAGTGTATACACTTCTCCCAGGCATTCTCGCTATTCCATGGCAAATCTTTTTTTAAACTTGGTCGGTTTCTGTCTTGATTCGCAAAAATACACGGAATGTGGAAATCAACCCGACTGAAAATCAGTCTATTATACAATAATACTTCAGAGGCAATTAAGCAAGGGAGAAAGGAACTTTTTATGGATTTTTTAGAATATTTCCGGTGCAGCAGCCCCTATATATATTGTTCGCGCGCGCGTTGGAAAGTCATTCAAAAATCTGACGTGCAGATATTCATTTGACCGTGCTCTGCGGCTCTACCCATTCGAAGCTGTCAATGATTTTCTGAAAACGTTTTTTTCGTTTCGCTAAATTCTTTTTCTCAAACACTATCAGTTTGAATATGACCAAACTGTCCTGGGTGAGATGGAATTCCCAGTATATTGGATATTGTTCCAAGGCAGTACATTTTACTTTTATGATTTCTTTCCCCTGATCTTTCTCTTCAAACACAATGGAGTCAATTACTGCTGGAATCTTCAGCTCCTTTATCTCTTGTTCCAACAATGGCCGGAAAGTATCTTCTGTAATATTGGGGGGGAGGAGTTCTCGCAGTGATACGTTGATTTCTACCCGATCACACTGCGTCCTGTCATCCCAATCTGCGATTAACATAACACCGTGATACTCATGAGAAGCTTCTGTGAGGCGATCATGGCGTGCCCTTTCTTCCTCCGTTCCCCCCTGCTTTATAGGAACAAACCACGGAATACTAAAAGGCGTTTTCAGTAAAGTATCATGTTTTGCATTCAAATTGTTCCGGAAAGAAAGGTAATATAAAGGTGAAAACGGTGTGACAATATCCATTTTATATTCAAATAAAACCCAACCTGCCGGAATAAGAATTTTATAATGATATGTGGTATCAGTATATTCGCCCTCGACCCCCTCGTCTTGTCGAAGCCGATCCGCCGCCAATTCATAATGCGATAATGCGGGACTTCCATTATTGAATAAAGATTGGAGCGGTGTTCTCAGTAACCATCGACTGGAATATATGCTGATTCCAATTAAAATAACTGTAATTACTGCTCCCAAGCTCAGCCAGACAATTTTTTTTGACCGGGGCCTTATAAATAAGTTCCGCTCCAATACAGGATCGGAAGTACGAAGCCGCTGCAGGCGTTCACTCAAATAGTTTTCCAATTCGTCTACCTGACGACATCTCTCCGGAACTTGTAACAGCAGTTGAATAATTCTGTTTAATTCTGCGGCTTCCGAAGATAAACTCAACCAAGAGGGGAATTCCGGATAATATTCCGGCGAAAAGCCTGATAAAGCACAATATAATGTTTTTCCAAGTGCATATAAATCACAACATTGTGTTTCTTCCAATGATAATTCATCTCTTCGTTTGTTGCGATACATTTCAACAGGAAAAAATCCCGGAGTACCTGCCAAACTATTTTGACTGCTGCTGGCCATCAAGCCAATATCACCAATTTTCGGAATTCCATTCACATAAACAATATTGCCCGGCTTCATATCGCGATGAGCCAACCCCGCACTATGAATTGTCTGCAATGCGGATAATAGCGAATGTCCCAATGTAAAAAGCTCAGAACAGGACAATGGTTGCTTAATAATTTTCCTTTCCAGCGAAACTGGATCATAATGGTCTTCTGTAAATGAATCTGCGGCCTCCATAGTATAATAAAAGAAACTTTCGTCCTCATCAACGTGATAAATCTGGAGCAGATTCGGATGAGACATGGAAACTTTTCGATAACTGCTCAATCCTTGTAACTCTTTTCGCCAATTATCTCCGGATAACCCAAATTTTCGAATCACTTTCAGTGCGAGAATCTTATTGGACAAGTCATGAACGCGATATACCTCTCCAAAGGCTCCCCTTCCGCAGATATCAAGAACAACAAAGCTGTGAAATTTTTCTCCTAGTCTAAATTCCATTTACTCAATCTCGATTTTTGCATCTCTCAACATTTTTTCACTTTCATAACATTGACGACACAAATCAGAGTCATCAAAACAATTCGGATTAAGCTCCTCTTGAAGTTCCCCAACCAATTCTTTTAATTTTTTTGTACAGCGACTGGAGACAGCATAGATATTTGCACGGTTTTCTCCGACAAAGGCGGCAACAGTATTGGCGTCGCGCCCCTGTAGCTTGCACAGCTGAAAGATTTGAAAATGCCGGGGAGACACCTGACGCTTCAACTCCTCCAAAGCAAGGCTGAACAGGTAGTTCCGCCAGAGTTCCTGCCATTCCACCTCCCCGGAATCATCTGCGGAATGCTCCGGAAGCTCTTCCATATTTACGATGAAGTTTCTCTTTTCTGCACGCGCCTTCTTTCGCAGATCGCGGATGCAGTTCCGGATGATTCCGCCGAGATAATCGCGGAAACGTCCCCGGGAAGGGTCATAACAACTGATTTTGTCCTTTGCACGGAGTGTATCGTAGACCCGGTCGATCAATTCCCTGATCTGATCCCGGCTCAGCTTCTGCTTATTGCCATACATGATGATCAACGAACGGTACTTGGGATAAAAGTGTTCCCAGTCCGCCGGAGACAGGGCGTCACTTCTCATCCTTGTCGTCAGATCCACCCAGGTCTTCCAGCCGGATTCTGCCTGCGGCGCATGCAAACTGTCGTAAGAGTTCATCATCAGCCTTTCATGATCAACCAAATTGTAATTAACAGAAAGATACTGCCATAATGCGGATAATCAACTTATTCCGGCCTGAAAAACATTTTTTTGCCCTTTTTTTTTCGTATCAGCACCATTTTATGTCAGTAAAAAATTTTCATTGGCGATTAATGAGTGAAAAACAAAGAACACATAACGAGAAAGGAGGTGATCGGGTAGAAAAAAGCATGACCGGGCTTCAACCGTTCCGCCCTAAGAAGATCGGGAGTAGAATTGATCTTCAAAAATCAAAATAAAGGTATCCAAAATATGAAAACTGTTAAAACAATTCTGGTACGTTCGTGCAAAACTCCGGTTTTGCTGGGGATCGGCAAGCAGTCTGAAATCATTGAAACAGTGAGAGCGGAGAGAAAATTCGACTTCACTCTTCCTGATACGCCTTCCTGTCTGCTGGAAGGGAAAGATCGATTCGGTTCAAAGTGTACCCTCGTCCTGCTGGAAGAAATTCCGAAAGATGAAAATCAGCGTATGATCGAGCTTTCCTGCTGGGCTTCCGCAGTTGTCAACACGTTGGTTGATATGAGCACTGTTGACGAAGCTTTGAGACCGGCATTTCTCAAGGAATGCATTCACGATCTCATTTCTGAAGTGCAGGCATTGCGTGAAGCTGATGAAGAGGCAAAAGAAACTCTGCGTCGCTCTACTTCAAAATTGATCGTTCCGCTTAAAGAGGCACGGACCAAGTGCAATAATTCGGAAATTTGCGAATTGATCGATCAGAAAATAAAAGAAGTGGAAAATGCAGCAGACAAGGATACTGCCAAGCGGATCGCCGATGCAGCCAAAGCGGATGACAGAATCAAACTGTGGCTGCCCGACACGAAGAAAACAATTCCGACAGACAATCCGGCTGCATAAGCCACAACTGCGCCTCCAGAAACACCAGACGGTCCGACCAAGCCCGCATTGATAACAGGAAGTTATCCGAAGCATCCCGTTTTCTTCTGATCGAAGAAGCGGGATCTCTTTATGTCCGGAAACGACAGGAAATATCCGATTCTGTTCTGATCAAATAACAAAATGATGAAAATTCCAACGCGTTGGAAAATTTCTACTCCATCTGCCGACTGCTTGAAACGTCATTATTCCTGACAGCATACTCTTGATGAAATGCAAATCACGCTCATTTCTCATTAACTGCAATGGTTATCCTTTAGTGCCGGAACGTCCCTTTTTTGCATCCTCTTGACATTTTACGCATCACTGCTTATATTAAGTTTTATCGAAGAAACAGAAGTATTCTTCTCATCAAAAACAAGACA
>OGPJ01001666.1_pt1 | contig 15152 bp, 9 predicted proteins | sample 1552831 | NCBI WGS metagenome assembly OGPJ01 (sample SAMEA2579914, study PRJEB22360) | human gut metagenome | biome: human gut; feature: human-associated habitat; material: faeces | place: Denmark | collected 2008/2010
TTTTTTTTTTTTTTACACTACTTAATATAATTAAGCGTTTTCTACATTTTCAACGAATGCTTCGTCAGCCGCTGCATTTACGGCATCGTCAACTTTAACGCCCTGAGCAGCGATTTCCGCCTGCATACCGTCCAGAATTGCAGACGAAACGAGTTCGCAATACAGCTGGATGGCACGAATGGCATCGTCATTGCCCGGAACCGGGTAATCAACGTCATTCGGGTTTGCATTCGTATCGGTGATGCCGATTACCGGGATACCCAGCTTTCTGGCTTCTTTAATCGCCAAAGCTTCTTTCGGCGTATCGATAACGAACAGCAAATCAGGCTGACCGCCCATATTTTTGATACCATCCAAAGAAAGAGCCAACTTTTCCTGTTCTTTCTTGATGTTCTGCATTTCTTTCTTGGTATATCCGTCATAGGCGTTCTTTTCTTCCATTTCGTTTAATTTAACGAGACGGTTGATAGACTTGTTAACAGTTTTCCAGTTGGTGAGCATACCACCGAGCCAACGGGAGTTGACATACGGCATACCGCAACGATTTGCCGCTTCAGCGATGGATTCCTGGGCCTGCTTCTTCGTGCCGACGAAGAGGATAGTACCGCCCTTCTCAGCGATGCGCTTGACTTCGCTATATGCAGCATCCAGACCGTAGAGGGATTGCTTGAGATCGATGATGTAGATGTCGCCACGGCTGCCGAAGATGTAGGGTTTCATCTTGGGGTTCCAGCGACGGGTCTGATGACCGAAGTGCATGCCTGCATCGAGCAGGGCTTTAAGATTGATCTTTGCCATGTTTCTCCATTCGTTGATCCTCTGCCTGGCTTCTTCCCTGCCCTCGCAACCTATTGGGCCACTAGCGAGCGCAAGTCCACCACGCATGTGTAATAAAAACAGCCTTTGTATTGTAGGAGAAGAACGCACGCTTGTATAGCAGCAATTCGTGAGCGGGCACCGGGAAGACTCCCCCTGCAGCAAAGTCGCTTGCACGCCCTTCGGAATGTTTCGTAAACAAGGTGTAATCCCGGCATACATACAAGGTGGCTATACTGGAAAGAAAGACATTCTTAGGTGCTCAGCGCGATGGGGGTCGCGATCTGAGAGCGAAGGGGGATTACGATGAAACCACTCGAGGGAATCAAGGTTGTCGACCTGACAACCTACATGGCCACACCTGCGACCGGACGCATCCTTGGCGAATGGGGCGCTGAGGTGATCAAGGTCGAAGCAGCAAAAGGCGATCCATGTCGCGTGACGCAGGCCGCGGTGTTCAATATGCCCATGTCAGATGAAGAGAATCTTGCATTCGACATGGTCAATCTGAACAAGCGGTTCATCTCGCTCAATCTGAAGAGCGAGATTGGCGCTGAAGTGATGGATAAGCTCTTGGCTAAGGCCGATGTCTTCATCACCAATACGCGCACCAAATCCTTGAAGAAGCTCGGTCTTGATTGGGAGACGCTGCACGCGAAATATCCGCGATTGATCATGGGTCATGGGCTTGGGTATGGCAAGCGGGGTGCTGAAAAGGACGATCCTGGCTTCGATGTAACCTGCTATATGGCGCGCGGCGGCGTGTTCGGTACCACGGTCAACAGGGGCGATTCTCCCATGATCCCCACCAACGGCTATGGCGACCTGCAGGCTTCCATGTTCTTGGCTGCGGGCATCTGTGCTGCCATCGTCGGACGCGCTACCACTGGCGAGGGCGACTACGTTACGTGCGCGCTCCAGCATGCAGGCGTTTTCACGCTCATGACTGGCATGATCTCGGCGCAGTATGGCAACCCGTATCCGAAGAGCCGTCTTGAGGTCATCTGCCCCTTCAACAATGTGTATATGACCGGTGATGGCAAGTACGTTGCCATGTGCGATCCTGAGTATGACCGCGATTACAACAAGATCATGAAACTGATCGGGCGCGAAGATCTCGTCGACGATCCAAAATACATCAACTGCGTGAAGATGAACGAAGCGGGGTTGAACGCCGAAGTGGTGAGCGTGATGGATGATGCGCTCGCTAAGATGACCTGCACCGAAGCGCTTGCGCTCTTCAAGGATGCGGGCATTCCTATCGAGCTTTGCCAGACACCGCTCGATGTGTACGAAGACCAGAACGTCTGGGATAACGATTACCTAGTGAAGATCAAATACCCCGAGTCTGAGCGTAACATCCCTACGGTTCCAATCCAGTTCGAATCGCAGCCTGTGCCTGATTACACGCCAACGGGCATGCTCGGCAGCGCAACGGTCGAGGTCATGAAGGATCTGGGATATACGAGTGAAGAGATCGAAGCTGCCATCGCCGATGGATCGGTGTGCGGCGCAACCTCGCTTGACGTACTTGCAGGTTAATACGCTTGCAGCTCGATGCGTAACAGCGAAAGCGGCATGCCCCGGAAGGGTTTTCAACTATCCCCGCTCTGCTGCTCAAATGGCCGGCTTAGTGCCGGCCATTTTCGTTCGCTCGCAGCTGCAGTACTTTATACAGAATATGAAGCAATGCAGAGGAGTTTGAAAACCCCTCTGCTTTAGGAGCTCTTTCTCAAGTACCTCAATCGATCTAACTCATCGGCGGTGCTTAGGTGTTTTTCTACGCGCATGGATGAACAAGGAAGCAAGAGCCAGAGCCGAAACACAAAGCAGGATCAGCATGGTGTACGCAGGCACATTCAAGCCATCATTCGTTGCCGCTAAATACCCTAAAGATTGGGCGAGCTTATCGGTATCGGTGCTAACGCTTGCATTCGCTGTTCGATCAGCACCGGCCTGCTGATCGCCTTCACCTGCATTCGAACTATCGCCAGTGCCTTGGTTGCCGTCTGTACTGCCGCTATTTCCCGAATCGGAACCGCCATTCTCGCTTCCCCCTTGTTCGCCACCACCTGAAGGATCGCCCCCTTCATCGCTCACCTGCACAGCAAGATTCAGTCGTTCACTGTATTCGTCGAAGGGCATCCCCTCTTTATATGCGGCGATGCGGTACTTCGTTTCGCCCATAACGCTGATAGGCCCGGTGTAAACGTGTCGCGTCCCGTTCGCATCGCAGGGGCAGGTGTCGTCGGTGGTGTAGTAGATGGTCGCTCCTTCGGTGGTGGTTGTCAGGGTTAGCTTCGAACCTTTCGGTACCGTCACGCTGTTCTCTTTTGGAGCAAGCGATCCGAATGTTGCTGTCCCGATGCTCGCGGTGGGGCGCGCAGGCTGCGCTGCGTCCGACGTGGTGCGCACGGTAAGTTCCTTAGAAAGCGACGTATCGGTTGCCGCAAGAGCGAGCGTCGTCATGCCGGGGAGGTCGCCTTTAAGTGCAAAGGTTGCCTTCCCTTCGGAGTCCGTCACGCCGTCTGCGGTAACAGCGGAAGAGGCATCAGATGCATTCATCCCATCGAATGCTGCAATGCTTGGCGCTTCCACGCGTGCCGTCACCGGCTGGTTCGCCACAGGGGTGCCGTCCGAGTAGCGCACGTAGGCCACCACTTGGACAGGTTCAGGAGCATCGCTTTGCAAGACGACGGCATTCTCATAGTTCGCAACGATCTGCGCCGGACGTTTCTCGACGGTGAGCGTCTTCGACCATGACCCAAACAAGTCGCCCAACGAACGCCCCGTATAGCTCTTCGCACCGTTCAGTTTCACCGAAACACTTGCCCCCTCGGACAAGGGTTCCTTCGGGTAGATGCGCAGGACCTTGGCAAGCGCTCCTCCTCCGTCGGCCTCACTCGCATCAGCTGGGTCTACCCATTCAAGGCGCGCGCCTTCGCCATCCACATGGGCTTCTGTGCCAGTTCCTTCATCGGCTTTCATGTATTGGCTGAATTCCAACTCTATATATTCGGGGCAGGCATTCGCAGCCACAACGCTTGGTGCCTGTGTTGACTTCAAACTTACCTTCAGCCCGGTTCGGATGGGGAGCACCGAAAGCCAATCCGTCCTTGCTTCGGCATACCCATCTTTGGCGACCCTCACCTGATAGAATCCGGTGGGCGTGTCCCACTGGAAGGCTCCGTCTGCACCCGTGGTCAGCGTGCCCTCCTGCTCGTAGTCTTCGGCATTCCATTTCCGTTCATTGCGGCCGTTTGCATCGTCAGCAACATAGATGGTCGCCTTGGCACCTTCTACGGGATTACTATCTAGTGCCTCATATACGATGCCCGACGGGTCGATGATTACATTTGACCCGATGCCGTAGAACTTGTCCCAGTCGATGATGTTCCTGACATCGTCGCTGCCATTGTCGCCACCGTTGTTCTTCTTAGGAACTTCCTTACAAACGCTCTTCCTGTAAGCAGTTGCCTGCTCATAGGCGTTCTTTGCCTTGTCGAGGTAGTGCGCGCGCAACAGGTGAATCGAAGTGGATCCTGCATCGATCGCCAATGAGGCCTTGCTCACCACGCCGCCAAAAGTGCTTGCCCCTTCCGTCACTACAGAGCTGCTCCCCATGGTTGCGACAAGGATGATCGTCGATCCCACCGTATTCCAATAACCGGTCAATACATCGGCGTAGTTGTGGTCGTCCTCGTTCTCCATGAGTTCTCGGTACTTCTCGGCCGCATCACGCTCGGCATAGAGCGCCTTGAGGCAGTTCTGGCAAGCTCCATCGCAGGGGTTGCGCTTCTTGTAGTAGAGGATCCATTGGTTTATTGATTCGATATCGGACTCAACGACGCCTAAGGCATCCATGGTGTCTAACCATGAGTCCATGGCGAATCTCAACCCCACGCCACTTCCGATGACGCCGACTCCGCCCAGTACCTGACTGGTCGTCTTGCACTTCGAGATGGTTTTCTCCACCTCTTCTGTCTCCTTAGCCCACATCTGGCTCTTCGCCCAGGCTTTCACCATGGGCGTGATCCTCTCAGGCGGAACGTTCTCGAGGATGCGGCGCGCAAGCACGTTGTCGAGTACCTCCTTTGCGCCCTCGTCGAACACGCCGCTCACTGTTTCAAGCCCCAAACCACCAATATCCAGTCCGGCTGCTGTGAGGGCATCCACCTTGGCGGAGCGCATATGGTCATCTTTCTCCTTATGTTCTGAGAAATCGACCTTGTAGGTGCTCTGCTTCTTTGCGTTCGGATCCGTAGCTCCTTGGGGCGCGCTTTCCGTCACCAAGCACGAATAGCCCGAGTAGACGCCTTCCGTCTTGCCGTCAGCACCGTTCTTCTGCGAGTCGGTGACGTAGAGCTCGGCTTCGATGCGTCCGTCTTCCAAAGTCTGGACTTGGTCGCCCTTTGCGCTGTTGCCTTCGGAAACATTGATGACGCCGCCTAGCTTGTCCTGAAGGCAATTGTCCATCAGGGCTGACGGTGAGCCAGATGCGCTCACCTTGCCGATGCCCGTGCTCGTTCCCATGGCATCCAGGCTGTTTCGTATCGAGCGGTTCGTCAGCTTTCCGCACGCATAGTTGTTGTCTATGGACTCCTTCATCCTGTGGAAGAAATCCTTCACTTCCTTAATCGTTGCGGCATCCTGACCCGCATACCACGCATCTATCTCCGCATCAGTCGGAATCGAGTACTCGCCGATATCCGGGTCTTCTCCAGTGAAGTAGGGGTCGTCGATCGCGGCAATCCAGGTGTCATTCGTGTCTATGGGTGCACGGAGGCTTTCCGGTTTGATATCCTCGCGCAGCGCCTTAATCTCGGCCAGTGAAGCCTGTGCCGCCTGTGCCTCCGCTTCGGTGAGCGTGCCTTCATTGACACGCTGCTTTATCTCGTCTTCGAGCGCCTGCAAGGACGCATTTATCCCTTTGTAGGTTTCTCCCAGCTCACTGCCGCTGGACGACGTGTCTCTGAACAGACTCTCCAAGTAGAGGTATCTCTCCTTGGCTTCCTGTTCGGCGCGCTTCTTGATGCGCTCCTTGAAATCCTCGTCGTCCACGTTCGACGCATAGGCCAAGGCGAAGTTGTTGAACGTATAGGTCTGCGGGATAAAGACCTCCTCGGCATCCAATTCAGGGATACCGAAATTTGAGTTGGGATTGTCTGCCAACAGCTGCAGATAAGTTTCGTCCACGTACTCGCCGACGAAACGGACGTACCCTTCGCTGCTCGACTTCTTGGTCAGCGGGATGGCAACCGTTCTGCCATTCTGCATGACCGCATACATCCACAAGATGTTGCCGGCATTGATATCGCTTTCACCGTTCTTTACGGTAACGTCGAACGTCCAGTAGGCGCACGACTTCCGGGCATGCTGGTGATGGACGGTCAGGCATTTGTCGCTTTCCTTGCCATCGATGATGCGGCTCTGCGTCTGCCCCTCGTTCGTCACCTTGAACGACCAGATCTGTGCCTGGGGCCGGTAGGTGCAGTCCGCATAGGAAGAGAGAGTGGCTCCTTCTGAGGTAGCCGTTGCATTCACCTTCACGCGGTCTCCGTAAAGAAGGGAATCCGCAAGGCCTTCTGGCAAGTCAAAGCCTACGGTTGCTTTGCCATTACTGTTCGTGGTAACCGATTCGCCGACGTTTTGCCCATTAACGGAAAGCTGCACGATTGCACCTGGCTTTGCATGGACGATGGCCGTGTTGCCCTTCTGACGCACGTAACCAGACGGCACCTCCACGCTCATCCCAAGGGAGGCGAACGACAGGTTGCCCGCAGGCACCGTGTTTTCTCCAACCGTAAGAGAGAAGGGCATCGAGTATATCTGCTCCTTTGTTGGCGTCAAAGCGATGGATATCACCCCGGAGGTGGCACCAGAAGGGATCTTCACGGAAAGAGCGCCTGGGCTCGATGTGCATTCGAGGGTCTCGCCCGTGCTCAACGCGGCTGATGCGGATCTGTAATCGTTTTGGGGAATGTCAAACGTGAGGGTCGCATCCATGGACCGGTTGAATTCGTAGCTGATCTGAAAGATTGCTTCGCAGCCGACGACAACGGAGTTTCGGGGTACTTTAGCGGTAATCGACTTCACACCGATCGATGCCAGGGCATCCTCCGCCTTGAAATCGGGAACGTTAAGCGCAAGTTCGCTGGTAGCTTCGTCTTCGATGCGAATATCCCCACTGGTATAGGGAAGCGCGAGTCGCTTGATCACGCCTAGGTGAGAGGCGCTTACATTCAGTGAGGGCTTGAATGCCACTATCGTGTAATCGCCTGCCTTCAGTTTTCCGGTATCGAAATGCCAGGTGGGGTTCTCTTGACCGTCGGGCCAATACACGTTTGCGTAGCCGTCCAGGATGCATCGGGCATTGCTTGCAGTGCCGTCGAACACCAGCACGCGGCTCGTCCCTTCGAAGGCGGGGTTGAGCGTTATGGTCGCACTGCCCCAGCGCGGAAGGACGGCGGCGAACTCTCCCGCTTCTTCGTTGAAAGTTGCAGTTGCAGGGGAAAGAGCGAGCGACTCTGCAGGGGTCACTTCAAGGGAAAGCTCGGCGAGGGCGGCAGGATCGTTGGCGAGCGACTCGGACAAGATGAGCTGACCGCGCTGCACCAAGTAATCGTCGGTGGCGCTCTCACCCGTCAGGTTTTTCCCAGACCTGAGCTCCGCGCCGTTGCGCTTCAGTGTAAACGAAAGGCTGTTCCAATTGGATACGGGAGCATATTCGGGATTGACGTCGGCATCGTTGCTTCCCGTTTTGCAACGCAAGCTTATGGGATAGACCCGCTGAACCGCCAGTTTCGAAAAACCAGTTATCGTGCCTGCGTCCCAATCGCCCGTCATCTGTCCAGCGGGACGCAACAGCTCCTTGTCGTAATACCCTGCCATCGTTATAGTGATGAGCGTTTCTACGGCAGGTTTTAAGCCTTCTGTCGTGAAGGTGCCGTCATCCGCCACGTTTGCTTGATAGGTGGAATCACCCTGCTGCACGCTCACCTTCACGTCGGTTGCCGCAACACCCTCGGGAAGATCGAGTTTACCCGTGACCTTCACGGTATTAACGTCATCGTCGAGCCAGACCCAGTTGATCCCATTGCCTTCCGTTTGCGAGAGCTTCCAAGGATCCGATTCGGTTCCGTCCGTGCGCTTCTTGTAGGCATAGACGGTGGATCCGGCGTCACAGGGCGCATACACGTTGCCTTCGTAATAGACATCGTCATGAGCCAGGCGCACATCTGGGTTGTCGATGCGAAGCGTGACCGCACCGCATGAGTCGAATGCGCCGCCGTCAAGGTACTTAAGCGATGCAGGAAGCACGATCAGGTCTTGCGAAGCAAGCCCGTCGCAATCGGAAAACGCACTGTCGCAGATGCGCTCTATGCCGCTGCCGTCCGAGGAAGTCTCGAATACAACGGAGGTAAGGTCACCTGCCGAGCCTGAGCTGAAGGCTCGCTCCCCGATCTCCTTCACGAAGCTGGGAAACGTGACGCTCTGCAGATGTTGGTAATTAAACGCTGCCTGCGGGATATAAACGTCGTAGCTCCCGTCGAGCACTGCTGCTATGTCCATCGACGTGAGTCCGCCGTCTCCATAGAGCATGACCACGTCACGGGTTTGCCCATCGACCGTATCCCCGTAGCCCTTGTTGAGATAGGCATACACTTCGGCGTCATGCAGCGGGTTCGGCGCTGGCCAGCTGCAATCGAGCGACCAGCCCGGATCGTTCCAGTAGCCGTTGTCCTGCACGAGCGTTCCTGCCCACATCTTCTTACCGGAGCAAGAGGCGGACGTCTTCCATAGGAGCGACTTGTCCAACTCGGGGTAGTTTTCGCATTCATAGTTGTCCAGCGTGGCAAGGTTCTGGGCATCCACGCCGCTCGCAAACGGGTTGGGGCCTGGCTCTGTAAGCGCTTCTGTGGCTGACTGGGCATCTCCGGCATCGTCTGCTTCATCAGTTTCAATTGAAGAGACAACAAGCCCATCAGAAACTTCCTCATCCAAAGCCCCGTCGTCGGAAACGGATGTGCCATCAAGCAATATGTTGCTGGAGACTGAAAGCGCATCATCGGGCACATCGACTTCAGAATCGCTCACAGGGAGCAGTGCCGCCTGAGCGTCTTCGCTCGCGACTGCGTCCACCCGACTTGAATCTTCGGCAAATCCGACGATGGGACACATGGTCACAACCAGTGCCAAGGAGAGTGCGACGGCACAAGCTTTTGCAAAAGGAGATTTTGCTGTCTTGTCTTTTCTGGGCATGGCGTTTTCTATCTTTCTCTTGGTGAGGGATCCCGTTCATTCTCCGAAATCGAGGAACGAGGCACAATAGAGTTGCCAGGTTCGGCAATTGCCAAAACGGAAATCGTACGCTAGGGGGCGCATTTCCTGAGTACCATAGTCATTGCAACCTGCAAGCAACGAGAAAGCGCGAAATGAAGTTTCACGAACAACTGAATGCATATATCGAGCAGATCGACTGCATGGCGAAAGAGGTGAGCGAGCAGTCGGGAGTATCCGCCGCCACTCTGAGCCGATATCGTACGGGGTCGAGGCTCCCCGATACGGAATCCGACGCCTTTGAGAATCTCTGCTCTGCGATCGCCGAGCTGGCACGGCAGAAGCAGCTTGGCGATATAACCGCGGAATCAATGCGTGAGCAGTTCATGCAGTCATCCGACCTTCGCCCCCGCGACGCCGATCGGCTCCTCGAGAACTTCGACCTCCTCCTTGCAACGCTCGATGTGGGCATCAGCAAGCTCTGTCGCCATATAAACTACGATGCCTCGACCGTGTTCCGCTTTCGCAATGGCTCGCGCCGTCCATCGGATCCCGAAAAGTTCGCATCGTCGGTGGCGGAGTACGTGGCGCGAGAATGGGACTCTGCTCGCGATAGAGCCGTGCTGGCGCATCTGCTAGGTTGCACTGAAGAGGAGCTAGCGGAAAGCTCCGTTCGGTACGAAAAGCTGATGGAGTGGCTGTTCGACGATCGCGACCATAGGGATCATCCCGTGTCGGATTTCCTGTTCAAGCTCGACGAGTTCAACCTGAACGACTACATCAAGGCCATCCACTTCGACGAACTGAAAGTTCCTTCCGTGCCGTTCCAAATGCCCACATCGAAGACGTACTTCGGTCTCGACCAGATGATGGAAAGCGAACTTGATTTCCTGAAGGCCACCGTGATCTCCAAATCAACCGAGCCGGTGATCATGTACAGCGACATGCCCATGACAGAGATGGCGAAGGATCCGGAGTTTCCGAAAAAATGGATGTTCGGCATGGCCATGATGCTGAAGAAAGGGCTTCACCTCAACCAGATCCACGATCTGAGTCGTTCTTTCGAAGACATGATGCTTGGACTTGAGAGCTGGATTCCCATGTACATGACGGGTCAGATCTCTCCGTTCTATCTCAAAGAGCCGTCAAATAACGTTTTTCTGCATCTTCTGAAGGTTTCCGGAGCCGCCGTCCTAAGTGGTGAAGCCATCACGGGCTTCCATGCGGAAGGAAAGTACTACCTAACCAAATCGAAGAAAGAACTTGCATACTACACGAAGCGAGCCCAGGAGCTACTGGGCATTGCACGACCCTTGATGGACATCTACCGAATCGACAACCAGAATGAGTTCAGTGCGTTTCTGCAAGCCGATTCAGAAGTGGTTGGAACGCGCAGGAGCATCCTCTCGACCTTACCGCTCTATACGATAGACACTCTCCTTTTGGAAGAGATGCTCGAGCAAAGCGGGCTCGAAAAAGAGGAGGTATGCCGCATCAACGCTGCTGCTGCAGCAGCACGAAAGCGGATCTTGCATATTCTCGAAACCAGCAAGATCCATGTCGAGATACCGCTCCTGACCAAAGAGGAGTTCGAAGCATACCCGCCAACCCTCGATCTTTCACTGGCGTTCTGCGAGCAGAGCATCCCCTACACCTACAAGCACTATCTTGCGCATAAAGAGCACACCGAACGCTTCGCAGCGGAGCATCCGCGCTATCAAGTAGAGAAAACCTCTTCGCAGACATTCAGGAATCTGCAGATCAGCATTCACGAAGGCAAGTGGGCTATGGTATCGAAAGAACTGGGGCCTGCGATCCACTTCGTCATCCATCATCCGAAGCTCAGACGTGCCATAGAGGAATTCATTCCGCCCGTAGTTGAAAGAGCATCTTCTCTTTGAGGGCGCTGCCGTTCAGATAAAGATTCACACAAGGGAGTTCTCAAGCACCCCTTTACAACAACTCGCTTGCAAGAGCGAATGAGCTAGAGCCGCTTGCGCATCTCTTCGAGTTTTTCCAAGACCGAACGATCAAGGCGATCCGCCACGGTCGCCTTGCGCTTCGTGCGCGCGTGCCCTTCGACCTTCGCTTCGTCGTGCAAGTCGTCGATCTCATTGCTGAATCCGTTAGCACTCATGCGCGTGACCATGCCGCCGAACACGGTATCCTGGATCGTCGCATCGCTCGTGACCACGAGCACCTCGAAGTTCTTCTCACGCGCATCATGAGCGAGCTTCTCGATCACTTTGTCCGCGCTCGAGCCATAGGGCGAGAAGACCACCTTCACCACGCCGATCCGCTGCGTCTTCCCCGCCGATTCGGGATTGTCGCCTCCATCGAACACCACCGTGACCGAACGGTATTCGCTTCCCGCGAACGCCGCAACATCGCTGATGACCGCTTCACGCACTTGGTTGTATTTCTCGAACGTGTAGTCGGGCGCATGACGCATCGAACGATAACGCGAACCACTGCGCAACACGTTATAACCATCAACGATGAGTATTTTCGTTCGTTTATCAGCCATCGAAGAGCGTCTTTTTCTCCTTAAGTTCCGAAGAGCCGATCAGTTTTGTGCCTGACTGAACGCGCGCCTGGCGCATCCATTCATACATGCAAGCGGTGGCCGCCTGCGCAACGTTGAGCGAAGCGATGTTGCCTGCCTGAGGAAGGCTCACGAGGAAATCGCACTGCTCTTGCGTAAGACGCGCAAGGCCCGTTCCTTCGTTGCCCATAACGAGCGCGAGCTTGCCTGCCATCGGCGCATCCCAGATGCATTGCGGAGCCTTTTCGCTCGCGCCAGCAACCCAAAATCCGCTCTTCTTCAAGCGATCGATGAACTGGGCGATGTTAGCCACCTGCGCGATCGGAAGATGAGCGATCGCTCCCGCCGAGCTCTTGTACGTTGCGGCATTCACATGGGCGCTTCGTTTATTGGGGATCACCACACCACTCGCCCCAACCACTTCAGCAGAACGCGCGATGGCCCCAAGATTGCCTGCATCCGTAATGTGATCGAGCACTACGATGAGCGCATTGCCGTTGTTCTGCTCCGCATGCGCAAGCGCCCCATCGATGAGCGCCTGTGCAGAGCAGTATTCGAACGGCTTCGTCTCGAGCATCACGCCCTGATGCGAACCACGCTCAGAGCGTTTATCAAGCTGATCGCGCTTGACCTGCTTGACCGAAAGCCCCATCTTGTGAGCGCGTTTCACCAGCTCGCTTACGTTTTTATCGCCATGACTGCCTTCAGCGACATAGAGACACGTTGCAGGAACGTTAGTCTTGAACGCTTCGAGTACCGCGCGTTTTCCTTCTATGTATTCAGCCATGGAACCATCCTTTTGAGCTACTGCTTATGTTCGCTGGTTCATTATCTCCGATTTTAAATTCACGCACCACTGAGCATACGGAAACGGTGAGTTTAGAGGCTCTGCACGGCGCCCGCTCATGCTTCGGCAAAGCGGCTAAGGTTTTTTCTTCGCATTATACAAATGGAGCTGATTACCCCTTATAATGTGCTTATTTGGGCAACGATTTCGACCAAAGGACGCATCATAGCAACACATGATGAAAATAGAGAAACCATTCTCATCGTTGATGACTCAGCGATGAATCGAATGCTGCTTTCCGATATCCTTGCGGATACCTACAACATCATCGAAGCGGTAGACGGCGAAGAGGCGATCGCTATCTTGCAACAGCATGCCTCCGAGATATCGATCGTGGTTTTGGATATGGTCATGCCGAAGGTCGATGGTTTTGGCGTCCTAGAAGCCATGAATGAGAACCGCTGGATCCAGTTCATTCCCGTGGTTTCCATCTCGACCGAGAGTTCTCCTGAATTCGTCGAACGTGCCTATAGTCTTGGCGTTACCGATTTCATCAACCGACCTTTCGACGAGCTCATCGTCATCCGAAGGGTGAGCAACACCATCAAGCTCTACGCCAAACAGCGCAAGCTCATGAACATGGTTGCCAACGAGATCTTCGAAAAAGAGCGCAATGGCAGTCTCATGATCACGATCTTGAGCCACATCGTTGAATTCCGCAATGGCGAAAGCGGCATGCATGTCATCAACATCGGCACGCTCACCGAGATATTGCTGAACCAAATTAGCAAGAAGGACGACAAATACTACCTTCCCTACGCCGAGCGTGACCTTATCGTAAAAGCATCGGCGCTCCACGATATCGGCAAGATCTCCATTCCTGAAGAAGTCTTGAACAAGCCAGGCAAGCTGACCGACGAAGAATTCGAGGCCATGAAACAGCACACGGTCATTGGCTATCAGATGCTTTCCGACCTTGGATTTCAAGATGAGCCACTCGTTAAGGTCTCGCGTGAGATCACGCGCTGGCATCACGAGCGCTATGATGGACGTGGATATCCCGATGGGCTTAAAGGCGACGAGATCCCTCTTTCTGCTCAGATCGTCTCCTTGGCCGATGTCTATGATGCCCTCACCTCAGAGCGCGTCTACAAGCCAGCATTCAGTCACGAAAAAGCCATTCAGATGATCCTCAATGGAGAATGCGGCGCATTCAATCCACTTCTTCTAGAGTGCTTGGTGGAAGCTCAAGATGCTATTCGCCAAGGCCTCGCACAACCGAACAGAGCTTTCAATAGTTACGAAGATCTCAAATCGATCGCACCAGCTATCCAAGATGCCGAGACGCTCGACGTGACCGAATATGCACTCGATCAGCTGGAGAACGAACGCGAGAAGAATCACTTCCTTACGGAGATATCGCGTCAGCTGCAATTCGACTACAACAAATCGCTCGACTTGCTTCATATCCCCGTCTGGGCCGCAAAACGCCTTGGCACTCCAGCTCAGATTAAAGACCCTCTGCATACCGAAGCGCTTGCAAATCTGATCAGCCATGATCTGGTCGAGTTGCTCAGCAAAGCTATCACCGAAACAACGCCTCAAGATCCTCTTGTCAGGCTTGATTGCACCGTAACCAGCAATGGTGAAGCGTATGATTGCATCATCATCACTAAAACGGTCTGGTCACAAGAAGAAGAACCGATCCTGGTAGGGGTCATCGGCAAGATTATGCAGAATAACGGAGACACCACCTGGCTTGATGCACCTTTCGAGTTGCCGAATAGCCATACACCCATCTACATCCATAACGTAACGCCAGAAGAATCGAGATAACCATGGCCAATCAAGTACCAAGCGAAGTCGTAGAAACGCTCTATCAAATCGCAGGGGGCGATTACGCCGGCGTTATCGGGCGTTTGCGCACCAATGAGCGCATCGCTAAGTTCGTCACAATGTTCGCTGACGACGCAAGCTATACGAATCTCATCGATAACATGGCAGCAGAAAACTGGGATGAAGCCTTCCGCGCTGCACACACCCTTAAAGGAACAGCACGCGACATGGGATTCATCGATCTTTCCGATCGCGCAAGCGAAGTTACCGAGGCATTGCGCGCCAGCGATGCTGCACAGGCCAAAGAGCTCTTACCTGCTGTAGAGGATGCCTACAAGCAGGTTGCCGACGCTATCGCGATGTTCCGCTAAGCGCGCAGACGCATTTAGCGTTCTCTTTGAGATATTCACCCTGAAAAAAACTAAGGGCGCGCATTTTGCACGCCCTTTTTCACTATATGAGCAGAATCGACAAGGCCTAGATGCCTTCTGCAGCAAAGCGCTTTTCGAGCGCTTCTTGGTGAATGCTGTATTTGAGCGCGATGTCTTTCGCGATCGTTCCCTCTTTCACCAGATCGAACAAGCTCTGATCCATCGTACGCATGCCAGCCGAACGATTAGCTGCGATAACGCTATCGATCTGATGGGTCTTCTCTTCACGGATAAGATTGCGGATCGCAGGATTCACGCGCATGACCTCGAAAGCAGGAACTTCGGTGCCATCGAGCGCAGGTACGAGCTGTTGGCTTACCACTGCCTGCAAGACCATCGAAAGCTGCATGCGGATCTGGCGCTGTTGGTTCGCGGGGAACGCATCGAGGATACGGTCGATCGTGTTCGCGCCGCCCGTGGTGTGCAACGTCGAGAAGATGAGCTGTGCCATCTCGGC
>OGPJ01001674.1_pt1 | contig 15107 bp, 10 predicted proteins | sample 1552831 | NCBI WGS metagenome assembly OGPJ01 (sample SAMEA2579914, study PRJEB22360) | human gut metagenome | biome: human gut; feature: human-associated habitat; material: faeces | place: Denmark | collected 2008/2010
TAAGCGCCTTTACGCGAGGTGCCGGCGGTGGTGAAGCCAATGGCCACTTCACCCGAATCCAAGCGCGACCGGAACTCCACGTCAAACCGATACGGCAACCGTAACCGGCGCAACAGTGAAGAGAGGGTCTGACGATACACCCATTCGTCGCTCCTCGCCGGCGAATACGAAGGACGAGCGGCTTGAGTGTTGGTGTCGCTCTTATCGGTCCGTTCTACAGCGCCCTCAGCACTCTCAGTACTTTCAGCGCCCGCAGCATTCGTCACACCCGAATCCGGCACGTTCTGCTGGGTCAGCACATCTCGAGGATCGGGGAATTCACTGCGAATCTGTCCAGCCGTGCGTGCGGCGATATCGACCAGGCTCAGCACGGCCCGACGCTCCTGCTCGCCATCATACGGGTCAAGCGCCATAATCGCAGGGTTTTCGATGAGTTTCATGTCGATTTGCGCGGCCTCGGCACGGGTCACCGTATCTTCCGTAGGGTTGCGTCCCAAGGAAGCGTTGCGCTCCAACCAAGCGCTCACCGCAGCGAATCGGTTGAGGTTGCCTTCGATCTTCAAGGATTTCAGCGCCTGCCCGAATGCCAAGGACTTATCCCACGTAAAGAAATAGCCGCTCGAATACGTCGAGGTGTACAGGTGCAATGGTTCGGCGCCATGCACCGCTTCCAGTCCCGGCGTGGTGTCGAGAGCGCCGGCTTCGCGCATCAGATCGGCGAAATGATCCTCCAGACCGGAGGCCCGCATGCCGTGGGCTCGTGCCGCCAAAGTGTCACGCACCGAACGGCGAATCGCACCGATTGGCGCCTCACGGTTGAGACGGCGGAAGATATTGCCGGAACCGAATCCGATGAGCAGACCATTGATCTGCGGCAACATATACGTGGCGAAGAACGCGATGGTAATGGCATCGCGGTATTCCAAATCATGACGCATCGCAGGCGGCAGATTGGCACGCATCTGCTCAAGCGTGTACCGGTTGCCGGCCTTGAGCCATGAGGCGAGCCACGTCATGCGTCCGGTGTCGTCACGCCCCACCACGCCACCGGTAATGGCCTTCACACCGTCAGCACCATGACCAAGGCCACGCCCCAAACCACGCCCATGATGCAGCGCACTTCCCAGGCCACGGTCTGTACGGGAGAAACCGGAACGTGAACGAGGCTCGTCGCTTTCGCCCAGCCGCTCACCGTCCGGCAATGTCACTTCTTTTTCCTTGCCGAACATAAATCGCGCCTGCATATCCTGCACGTCCATGTCGGGGTCGGTGCCCACGAATACGCGGCCATGCGTATCGGCGAACGCCACCTGCGCAAAATGATCGCGGTCGGGGAAAATGCCAAGCGAGAAGCCGCGGCCTCTGGTGGAGGGCAGCTGCGCCCATCCAAGCACCAGCCCTTCCGGCACGTTCTCCAATTCGGGGAAGGTGCGTCGCTTGATTACAGGACTCAGCGCCACTGCATGGCGAGTCAGTTCGTCGATAATGCCGCCTTTACGCTCACTGGTCTCCTGCAAGGCATCGCCGAACGGATTCGTATCGTGCTTCTTCGGCTTGGATAGTCCCAGATCGGCCGCGAGCGCGTTCATCGAATCCTTCAGTCCGCCCAGCAGTGGCGTGCGGTTGTGCTTCCCATGGTCCGATGTACGTTTTGGCATGATTCACATTGTCTCTTGTTTGCCCGACATCAAGCCCGAATAAAGCCTATAGAATAAATGCGTGCATTCCATAGACCACACTCGCGCAGATCGTCCGATGCCGTCGAATCATGAACGGCGCCTGCCCAGCCGTCCGGATACCCGGCACCGGCTGCGTTTGGTGCGCCTGCTGATCGCCTTGCTGGCCGCCATCGCCGCCATCGCCGCCATGGAGTGCATCGTGTTCAACCTGCCGTTCTGGCGTACGCTCGGAGCGAGCACGGATACGAACGCCGTGCATAACACGCTGGGTTCGGGTCTCACGCGCCGGAATGATGGCATGTTGACCGTCACCGATCCGACCAAGGCCTATCTTGAACTGACCGCGGACGGCACGTCGGATTACCTACGCATCGATACCGCGAGCAGCAAGGTCATCGATAAGGCCCGTGAGCAGGCCGAGGCCGAATCCGAAGCGAACGACGATAAGGAAGTCTTCAAACCGCTGGCGACCATTCATGTGCGCGCGGATGTCGATGGCATCACCGGCCAGGCCCAGTCGATGAATCCCGACGCTATTCGCAGCCATTATGTCAAGGCACCGGGTGCCGGCATCGTGCGTATTTGGATTCAGGAAGAGCGCGGCGCGATCGTACCGGTCACCGACTCCCGCGCCAACGTGCACGTACCGTTCGTCATCAATTGGATGCGCGTGCTCGCCATGGCCTTGGTGTTGCTGATGATTGCCGTCTGGAGGCCGGGATCGCACCTGTGGCGTATCACGCTTGACCCGTCCAGCACTCGGCAACGACTTGCTTTCGTGGGGCTTATGGCGATTCCTACCCTGCTTATCGGCGCATCCATCATCCACGAACTGTGGTACGCGTCTCCGCTCGTCTTCCACGTTTCCGGCGATTACACCTATGATTTCGACCAGTATGGGCATGTGGCCGATGCGCTGGTCGCCGGCCGGCCCTGGCTCGACTTGCCGGTTCCCGAACAACTGGCCGCCACCGAGCACCCCTATGACGTAGCCACACGTGCCCAGCTACTCGCCAATGGAGCCAGTCCGCTCTACTGGGATTACGCGTATTATGACGGTCACTGGTATTCCTATTTTGGCGTGTTGCCCGCAGTGCTGCTGTTCGTCCCCTATCGTCTGCTGACCGGTCATAATCTGCCGACATCCGCCGCCGAGTATATTCTCGTGCTGCTGTTCATCATCTTCTTCTCCTTGCTGGTGCTGCGCGTCATCCATCGCGTGATGCCGAAGACTTCGGTGGCGGCCGCGTCGTTAGTAGTGGTCTCATCGTTGGTGAGCGCGCAAGTGGGGTATTTGCTGTATCGCACGAACTTCTATCAGATACCGTTCGCCGCATCGCTGACGTTGACTTCGCTGGGACTATGGCTATGGCTCGGCGCGGACACGTCCCGCCGTCCGCTGAGACCATCGGACCGATGGCAGGCGGGCGACGCCAAGCCTCTCTCCCTGCCACGACTGGCCTTGGGCGCCTTGTGCATTGCGGCGAATTTCGGATGCCGACCGACGTTCACCTTGACCGCATTGCTTGCGTTCCCCCTGTTCTGGCCGCAGATTCGCGCGCTGGGCACCGGTCTGCGCACACGCCGTATCAAGCCGTTGCAGGCGTTGCGCGCGCCGCTGGCGGTAATCATCCCCGCCATTCTCGTCGTGACGCCTCTGATGACGTGGAACATGGTTCGGTTCGATTCCCCGTTCAATTTCGGCAATGCGTATCAGTTCTCCATATCCGATATGACCCGGCATACCACCCCGTCCGCGGATATGCCCGCCAACATCTGGTATTACCTGTTCCTGCCGCTGCGCTTCATGGATCGTTTCCCGTGGCTGGCGGGCTCTCCCGCCCCGATGCCGCAATGGGGCTATTACGAGGTGATGGTCGGCGCGATTTTCACGGCCACGCCACTGACCTTGATGGCTTTGGCGCTACCCCTGCTGCGCAGATTGGAGACGCACGGCATGCGGCCATGGCTGATGTCTTGCTTGGCCGTGGCGGCGGTGCTGGTCGTATTCGACAGCCACGTCGGCGGTTTGGGATGGCGGTATTCCGCCGATTTCGGCTGGCTGATCTCGCTGGCGTCCATACCGGGGCTACTGTGGCTGGTCAATGGGCGCGAACCGAGCCGCTCATTGGCGGGGGCCAACGACGCCGCTTCAGGCGATGGCATCGCCCGCGTCACTCCGTGGCGTTGGCTGATGCGCTGGGTCGTGATGCTGGCCGTATTGTGGGCGCTGGGCATAGCCATACTAAGTTGCTTCGTGCAGTCGCGCAGCGATTCGATGATCGCCAACAATCCGACGCTCTGGCATCAGGTTCAGTCTTGGTTCACCCTGCTATAGGACCGGACCGCTCGGCGACCCGCCAAGCTTCAGTATTCTCCCAGCATTCCGGCCGGTGTTTTCCAAGACCTGCGGCATAATGTATGTGACGTAATTCACTAATCGTTTACCCATACTGTCGTGAGGGTTTCCCCGTGTCCACTGCCGTCCGTAGTCGCGTCTTCAAAATATCCGCAGCAGCCGTCACCGCAGCCATCGCCATTGGTCTGTGCCTGTTCTCACAGGACGACGTCAGCGCCTCCATCAAGGAACGCCGCGTGGAGCGGCTCAACGCCCAGATCGAGAACGTCTATACCGACGAATACCAGCAGATGATGGACACCGAGATCGCCGACGAGCGCGACGCCAAAGAACGCACAGTCGACAGCATCTACACCAAGGTGAACCCGTACGGCACCAACACCACGTCCATGTACGTGTACTTCACCACCGATCAGGCCTCCACCGTCAGCTACACCGTTTCCGCTGAGGGGTACCCGGATTACACGGCCAACGCCATCACCAGCGATGAGGCGGCCGCCGCATACCGTGAGGCCGCCGCCGGCGACGCCGACGGTTCCGGCAATGTCGGCGGTACCAGCACGGCGAGTCAGACGACCACGGTATCGAGCAATGACATCGCCTCCACCGAGCACGAGTTTCTGGTGTTGGGACTGATCCCCAAGGTCAAGAACACCATTACCCTGACCATCACCGACACCGACGGCAACGCCACCACGCGCACCATCGAGCAGACCGGCCCGAAACTGCTCGGCGAGGAGGAAGTACGGCTCGAACAGGCCGTCGCCCCCGACGAATCCACGGTCACCACGCTCGGCAATGGCCTGTACGCGATTCTCGGCAATGATTCCAACGAGCAGGATTTCATGTACTACTATGACGCGAACGGTGTGATTCGCGGCGAAATCCCGGTGCTCTACTACCGCTCGCACCGTCTGCTGTTCGACAATGACGGCATCATGTGGTTCTCCGCCTCCACCAAGCATTTCGTCGGCATGAACCGCCTAGGCAAGCTGGTCAAGATCATCAATCTGGGCGACCAGTACATCCTGCACCATGATTACGCGCTGGATTCCGACGGCAATATCGTCTCTCTGGCCACCGATCTGAAACATTCGGACCATGCCGTGCAGGATCAGGTCATCAAGGTGGACACCGACTCCGGCGAGGTGAGCCTGCTGGTGGATTTCGGCGACCTGTTCCCCGATTACAAGCAATCCACCGATCATTCCGGCATCGACGAATCCGATCCGACCGCCACGAACCGTTGGGACTGGATCCACTTCAACACCATCCAGCTCATGGATGATGGCTCCGCGTTGCTGTCCGCACGTGAGACCTCCACGATGATCAAGATCAATGACATCGAAGGCACGCCGTCGCTCGACTACATGATCGGCGAGCCGAGCGTATGGAATGGCATGGATGCGCAGCCCTCCTTCCTGACCAAGGTGGGCGATTCCGGCGACACCGGCGGCCAGCACTCAATCACTGTGCAGTACGATTCCTCGCTGGAGGACGGCCAGTACTACATCTACATGTTCGATAACGACTTCGGTTATGCCATGACCCGTCCTGATTTCGATTGGACCATGATCGATGGCATTTCGACCGCGCAGAGCTCCAAGGATGAGAACTCGAACTCCCAGTTCCGCAAGTACCTGGTCGACGAGAACGCCGGAACCTACACCGAAGTGCAGGACTTCGATGTGCCGTATTCGCCGTATGTCTCCTCCGCACAGGAACTGTCCGATGACCTGAACCTGGTGGACATCGGCATGCAGGGCCTGTTCGGCGTCTACGATGACGACGGCAACCTCAAGGCACAGTACAAGATGGTGCTCAGTTCGGGATACATCTACCGCGTCTACCAGTACGGCTTCCGCGGCTTCTACTTCGCGTGAGGATTGGCATCGACCTCACGGCCGATGCCAATCCTCCAACGGCCGATTCCTATCTGCTACCGCTTCGCAGCCTCATACTTGCGGCGAATCAGATCCTCATAAAACGCCACAGCCTCAGCCGGCGCTCCGTCAAACGCGACCGCGTGCTCGTCCAGCACCAGTACGCGGTCGATGGCGTATTCGGGCCGGCGGATCATATCCGTGTCATGCGTGGCGAAAATCACCTGCTTGTTGTAGCTGAACAACGCCTTGGCCACATGCGCGGCGCCAATCTCATCCAATCCCTTGCTCGGCTCATCCGCCACAATCGCACTCGGCTCAAAGCTCAGCGCGGCCGCAATAGCCAGCAGGTGCCGTTTCTCGGAGTCCAGTTCGCTGGCCTTGGCCTTGGAGACCTGCGCCAAATCAAAATGCGCGAACAGATTGCCGATGCGCGCATGACGTTCTGACTCGGGCACCTTGTGCTTTTTCAGCGCTTCGGAAACAGCCTCGGAAATATTCGCCGCTTGGTAAAAGCTGTTCGGAATCTCCTCGCGGCGAACTTTGCCGACCAGATTATCGATGCGCTTCGCGTCCTTCTTCACAGCCGGGTCAAGACGTTCCTCACCGCCCGCAATGGTCACCATGCCGGCGTTGGCCTTCAACGAACCGTCCAGCAGACCCAGCAATGTGGATTTGCCTGCGCCGTTCAGTCCGATCACAGCCACCCGCAGCTCGCTGATGGTGATGTCCGTGGGAGCAAGTCCCACGTGCCCATCATCATACGTATGCCCGGCCTGATCCAAAGTGAACGTCAGCGACGCCGGGCGTGGCAGTTCTTTCGGTCTAAACAAGAATCCCATGCCGCTATTGTACGTGGAGTACAGGCGTGGTGCCGGCAAACACCGGCCTATCGCAGCAAAGCGGCGACGGTATTGAGCACGGCGCGGATGCCACGCTCGAATTCGTCCGGTTCGGGTAGCAGGGAAACGGCCAGGTATCCATTGGAAGTCATGTCGAAGAAGTAGCCGGGCTGTCCGGTCAGTTTGTGCTCGTCAATCAACCGCAGCACCAGCTCGTTCTCATCGATGACTGAAGGCACTCGTAGCAGCACGTTCCAGCCGCCTTCGGCCCGTAGCACGCTGACCAGCCCGTTGGGATCGGCGTCAAGCAACTCGTGCAACTTGGCCAGGTTATTGCGCACGCGCTCCCCCACCCGTCTGGTCTGTGCGGGCGCGGCGTTCAATAATGCGGGAATCCGTTCGGCGATGATGTCACTCATCGGCAGATAATCATCGGCGATGACGTCCAGTCGACGCTGTGCCTCGGCAACGTCCTCGGCAGGTCCGGACACCTGAATCCACCCGACTTTGGCGTGCGGCGCGGCCAGCATTTTGGAGAATCCGTCTAGGGCGAAGGTGAGCACGCCGCGCTCCCCCGCGAGCCGTGCGTTGCCGGGGAAAGGTTCGAGAGAGTAATCGAAGAACACTTCATCGGCGATAAGGGCGATGCCATGCTCACGGCACAATGTCACGATACGTGCACGCTCGGTTGGTTTTACGTACGAACCGGTCGGATTGTTCGGGTTGATGAGCACCAATGCTCTGATGCGTTCGCCACCGGGCTCGCTGAGCAGCCGCTCGAGTTCGGCGATGTCGATGAACCAGGAGCCGTCGAATTGCAACTGGTATTCGACCGTGTCAACGCATTCAAGCCGTGCAATCGACTCAATCAGCGGATAGCCGGGTTTGGGTGCCAGCACCGCGTCGCCGGCATCGCAAAGTAACTTAATCAGCCACGAATACGCCTCGGACGTGGAGCTCAGCAAGTACAGGGCGTCCGGGTCAACGCCCTCGATGGCGGTATTCGCATTGTTGAAAGCGGCATGGCGCTCGTTCCCGCCCTCGCTGGCGGCGGGCGAAGTCGACTGAGGGCTGCTTGCGTCTACCGCCTTTGCCGTATTGAGGAATGCGGCCAATGCTTCTCGCGCCGCACGCGGTCCACGCGGGTCGGCCGTATACACGCTCGGCACCAATTCAGGTGCCAGCCCGTGGCGGGTCGGATTGGAATCGTTGAGTTTGCTGAGTGCGATGCCGTTTGCCTTGGCTGCCGCCTCGGCCGCCGCAATGGGATTCGGCGCAGAAATATCCACACGAGAAGAGAAATGCACGCTCATACCCTCCCACGATAGAGCGTGGTGCCCCCTGCCCCGCTCTCAAACGCGCAACATTCCCGGAAATGCGTCGCTCTGGACCCGAATCACACCCTCAAACGCGACACATTCCCGGGAACGCGTCGCCACAGACCTCCATACACACGCCCACTTTGCGCAACATTCCCGGGAACGCGTCGCATACCTTTCCTATGCAATGCAAAAGGCCGCCCGACTAGTCGGACGGCCTGAAGCATATTCGCGGGTCAGCGCTGCACACCCACGCTCACTGGCTCACTGCTGCTTGGTGCTGGCATAGTAGGCGGCACCGACGATGCCGGCCTGGTTACGCAGCTTGGCGGGCACGATCGGGGTCTTGATATCCACGTACGGCAGGAACTTTTCGCTCTGACGGCTCACGCCGCCGCCGACGGTGAACAGGTCCGGGTTGAAGTACTTCTCCATAAGGCCGTAGTACTTGGTCAGACGCTTGGCCCACTTCTTGTAGCCCAGTTCCTCATTCTCGCGAATCGCGGAGGAGGCATACTTCTCGGCGTCCAGATGCTTGGCGCTCAGGATGATGTGTCCGAGTTCGGTGTTCGGGATGAGCACGCCGTTGTAAATCAAGGCGGTGCCGATGCCGGTGCCCAGTGTGGTGGCGATGACCAGACCATCCTGGCCCTTGGCGGCACCGAACTGGACTTCGGCCAGGCCGGCGGCGTCGGCGTCGTTTACCACGACGACCGGGCGGCCGCAGGCTTCGGAGAACACTTCAGTAACGTCCACGCCAATCCAAGACTGGTCAAGGTTGGCCATGAAGTCGAGCTTCTGGCCGGGCTTGATCGGCGCGGGGAAAGCGATGCCAACGGGTGCGGATTCAGGCACTTCGAAGTGGTCGAGCTGCTGCTTGACGATTTTGGCCACGGCCTGAGGAGTGGAGACCTCGGGAGTGAGAATCTTCAATCGTGGCTCGGCGAAATCGCCCTTGGTCAGATCGACAGGTGCGGCCTTGATGCCGGAACCGCCAATGTCAACACCGAAAGCCTGTGCAGTTTCAATCATCGTTGACCTTCCTTTCCATACGTTTTCATCAGTTCGTAAGGTTGCGCCCAGTTTAACGCGAATTACGCTCAACACGAAACCATTACACACCAATTGTGCAAACGTGTGCATCGTCGCCGGTCACTACGTACCCTATTCGTATCGTTTTTCAAGCCTGACAATGGGCAATGCATGCGATTTCGCATACTAGGAAAAATCGGCGTCTATGGTGGCCTGACTCTGTGTCGCGCGCGATAATGGGAGGTATGGCAGAACATACCCAACTTATTGATGCAATTAACATCCGCACCGCCGTACGCGCCTACGATGATGAGCCGATCGACGACGATACGGCCCGCCAGCTCGAGATGGCGCTTCAGCCGATCAACTTACTCGGCGATCTCAACATTCAGCTGGTGCGCGACCAGCCCAAGGTGTTCGCCGAAGCCAATGCTTCAGGTCATCTGACCAATGCGGCGAATTATCTGGCCATCGTCGGCCCCGCGAACGATGAGGAAGCCAAAGAGCGTGCCGGCTTCTATGCCGAACGCATGGTGCTCACGGCCACGTTGCGCGGCCTCGGCACCTTATGGGTCGCCGGCTCATGGGACAAGGCGGAGGCGGCCAAGCATTGCCGCGTCACCTCTGGCCAGGAGCTGTATCTCGGTGTGGTGATCGGGCATCCGAAGAATCATCTGGATTATCAGGCGAAATCCTATGAGGAGCTATGCGAAGCGCAACGCACGCACCGCGCCACCAAGACCTATGAGCAGTTCACCGCCACAATGAGCGATGAGGGGCGCGAGGCCGCTCCGGATTGGTTCAAGTCCGGCGTCGAGGCTGCGATGAAGGCGCCGAGCGCGATGAACCGTCAGCCAATCACCTTCTCGTATAATCCGGCCGACGATACCGCCGCCGCGCATATCGATCAGAGTGCGGAAGATGAGCATCACGCGTTCAATGACATGGGCATCGCCAAGCTGCACTTCCAGATCGGTGCCGGCCAAGGCCAGTGGGCTTGGGGCGACGGTGGCCTGTTCATCCATAAGTAACCTGTAGTGACCCCCCTCATAGAGGGGAGCCACTACTACGGCTACTTCAGCGACGGCATGAGCTTCCAGGTGGGGTCGTGCATCAGCTTGCGCGAGTCCCACCAGCCCTTGGCAATCTGTACCAAACCGGTCTTGAGGTGCTCGCGATCCACCATCACCAGGCGAATGACTTCCTTGGCCGCGGTGAGCACGGTACCCAGTCCAAACACCAGCGGACGGAAGTCACCATAGGTCATGAAGTACCGGGCCATGTATCCGCGGTTGCGCATGATGTGATACCGGTTCATGTCGGATGTGGAGTTGAGCTGGCGCACGCCGGCGATATCCCAATTGCCGATTTCGCGCGTACGGCGCAGGATCACGTCGGGCACCACAATCGGGTTGGTGACCTTGCTGGCGCGGTAGCCATACATCGTGTCATCCCAGTAGATGAAGAAGCGCGGGTCCGGCAGACCGATTTCCGTAACCACACGGCGGTTGAACAGGCCGCCTTCGAAGCACAGCGTGTCCATCACTCGGTATCCGGCCGGGCCGAATGCGGCGGGCGCAATCGGGTTCGGGATGCCCAGCGGCACAATGAAGTCGTACTGCCAGTAGAACGGGCCGCCATCGTAGTCGAATCGGGAGCCCTGAATCACCTCGTGCTTGTCGGTCCACTTGGACAGCTTGGCAATGGCGTCCGGCAGCACGGCCACATCGTCATCCATCACCCAGAACCATGCGGCACCCAGCTCGTAGGCTTTGGCCACGCCGGCGGAGAAACCGCCCGCACCACCCAGGTTCTCGGTCTGCGGCGCATAGACCACACGTTCTTCGTTACCGGACTGGTCGGCCACGGTGGTGCCCCATTGGCCGGTCACCTTGCCGGCAAACGCAGCGACCATGTCCGCCGTCTGATCGGACTGCTCATTGTCCACGATGACAATGCGCCACGGTGCCTGTTCAAGCGCCAGAATCGAATCGAACAGTGTCTCAAGCAACTGCTGACGTTTGTAGGTGGTGACGATCAGGGCAAGCTTGTCGATGGTGTTGTTGGGTTTCTTCACTTCAGCCATGGCTCCCATTGTTGCACTTGACCGGCACAAGACGAATTTCTGCACAGTGAAACGCGGGTTGCATACGTCCGGCGCATGGCGTATGAATAAGCCTGTCAGTTTCAGGGAAGGTGCAATTCCTTACTGGCGGTAACCTGCACCCCGGGTTTCATAACGGGGATGGCAGGAAGCCCGCGACCCGCGCAAGCGGCTGATCCGGTGAGATTCCGGAGCCAACGGTATAGTCCGGATGGAAGAAACGAGGGCTCATTATGAGTGTATCTTCGCGTATTCGCATGCAAGTTGTTCGTTCTGTGGCACCCGAGGCCGAGGGTTCGGCCAGCACGTCCACCGCCAGCACCAGCGCCAAACTTGGCTCACACACCACTGGTGTGGCCGATTCTGGCCGCTGGTCCACGCGCCGTATCGCCATGTATGCACTGTTCGTGGCGCTGGCGATGGTCACCAGCTTCATTGAATTCCCGATTACGCCGGTCACTTGGCTGAAGTACGACCCGTCCGGCATCGTCTGCCTGATTGCCGGCTTTGCGTATGGCCCGGCCGCCGCCGCAATCGTGTCTGTGCTCGGCTTTGTGCCGCACATGTTCGCCAATCCGTGGGGTTCGCTGATGGCTGTGCTGGTGGCGCTGTTCCTGTCTGTGCCGGCCGCGTTCATCTACCGTAAGATCCGTACGCGCAAGGGTGCCGCCATCGGCATTCTGGTGGGTGCGGTGCTGGCCATCGTGGTGGCGCTGGTGAGCAACCTGATTGTCACGCCGATTTACGCGCACATGACCTACCAAGCTGTGGCCGCGATGATTCTGCCGATTCTGCTGCCGTTCAACGTGGCTAAGATGGCGATTCACGCCGTGATCACCTTCCTGATCTACAAGCCGATCTCCAACCTGCTGTCCAAGCAGCAGTGACTGGCCTGAGACGGGCCGATACCCGCCACGACTAACGACCACTCAAAGACCACTCAAAGAACCAGAACGCAGAATCCCGGCACGGGCCGGGATTCTGCGTTTTCGCCTATCAGTTACGGATTGCTGTTTCATGACCGTTGCACCCCATTCCTTCGACGCCGACGAGTTCCACGATTCTGCCGAACCTCACGCTTCCGCCGAGCCTGCCTCCCCCGCCGCCGTGCTCAAGGACATTCGTTTCAGCTATGACCGCGGCACCTCATGGGCTTTGGATGGCGTTTCACTCACGGTCCATGCCGGCGAGCGCCTATGCTTGGTCGGTCCGAACGGGTCGGGCAAATCCACGTTAGCCCGTCTGATTGCGGGATTGACCGCGCCGGACGGTGGTGAAGTGACGTTACTGGGGCAACGCGTGTACGCAGCCGGCCCGAATGCCGATGCCTATCGTGCTGCCCGCCACGGCATCGGTATGGTGTTCCAGAATCCCGAGGATCAGCTGGTCACCACCGTGTTGGAGGATGACGTGGCCTTTGGCCCGGAGAATCTCGGGCTGGAGCGCGAGCTCATCGGCGAGCGTATCGTTGATTCATTGCAGGCCGTGGGGTTGGCGAACTTACGCCAGTCCGACCCGACCCGTATGAGCGGCGGGCAGCAGCAACGCGCCTCCATCGCCGGCATGCTGGCCATGAACCCGGCAATGCTGGTATTGGATGAGCCGACCGCCATGCTGGACGAATCCGCACGCGCCGAAGTTATGCGCATTTTGGATGATTTGCAGGCGCGCGGCACCACTATTGTGCATGTCACGCATCATCCAGATGAAACCGTTCATGCCGATCGCATCGTGCACATGGAGGCCGGGCGAATCATTGGTATCACTGCAGCCGTCGATAATCGATCCCCGCTAGCGGAGGCTGTCTCGCAAAGCGAGACTGAGGGTAGTATCGGCACAGAAGCCGCCCCCAGTCGCCCTACGAACGACAGCCCCCGCCAGCGGGAGCGCGAAGACGGCTCCGAACTGCCGCTGCTCTCCGATGGCATCGGTGATATGACGAACCCCATTATTCGCGTCTCGCATCTGACCTATCGCTATCCTTCGGCCAAACGGGCGGTTATCGATGACCTGTCGTTCACCATCGCGCGCGGTGAAACCGTGGCACTGATGGGCGTGAATGGTTCGGGCAAGTCGACGCTGGTGCGCATGTTGTGCGCACTGACTGCGCCGACCGCCGGCAGCATCGAAGTGGCCGGTGTTCCGGTGGCCTCGACCGGCAAGCGCGGTCGCAACGTGCGCCCGAAGTCGGCGAATCGCAAGCAATTAGCGCAATTGCGCCGGCATGTGGGTTACGTGATGCAGCATCCAGAGCATCAGCTGTTCGCTGACACGGTAGCCGAGGACGTGGCGTACGGCCCACGCAACCAAGGGCTTGGCGAGACCGAGGTAGCCGACCGCGTGCGCGAATCACTGGAACTGCTGCATATCGGGCATCTTGCCGACCGCTCCCCCTTCGACCTGTCCGGCGGGCAACAACGATTGGCAGCCATTGCCGGCGTGCTGGCTTGCAATCCTGACGTGCTCATCATGGACGAGCCGACCGCGAGTCTGGACGCCCAAGCCAAGAAGCGTATCCATGAGCTGTTGCGCACGCTCAAATCGCGTGGCGTGACCGTGCTCATCATCACCCATGACCGGGAGGAGGCCGAGCAAATCGCCGACCGCGTGGTCCGTATGCCGATTGCCGCCCCCGCATCCGGCGGCCCCGTCACGGCCACCGTCACCGAGCCGGCCGTATCCTCCAACGGCCCTGCGCACTCAGTGATACACCGACTTGACCCGCGCGTGAAGATGGTGGGCTTCCTGGCCGCCATGTTCACGATGTTCGCGGTGAACACGCCAACCCAGCTCGCGCTGGGCATCGCCATCACCCTGGCCGTTATCGCGGCGGCACGCCTGAACCCGTTACGGGTGCTTGAATCCATTCATCCGATTCTGATCCTGCTGGTGCTGATGGGCGTGGTCAATCTGTTTGTGGTACGCACCGGCACGCCGGTGGTGGCGCTTGGCCCGCTAAGCATCACCGATCAGGGCGTGACCATAGCCGTGCTGTACGCCTGCCGTTTCGCATTGGTAATCATTCTGGGCGCGGTGTTCCTCACTACCACCACGCCTACCGCCATGACCGACGCCTTCGCCACCTTGATCAGTCCGCTCAACCGGCTCGGTATCCATGCCCAAGAAATCGCGCTGGTCATGAGTCTGGCATTGCGATTCATTCCAACGCTGACCGACGAAACCCGCGCCATCGTCGACGCCCAATCCGCGCGTGGCGGTTCCATCGAAACCGGTTCACTGGCCCAGCGCATCAAGGCGATGAGCGCGATTATCGTGCCGATTTTCGCCGGCACGTTGCGTCACGCGGACAACCTGAGCCTCGCACTTGACGCCCGCTGCTACGAGGAGGGCATCCGCCGCACCCACTGGCGTGCCCTGACCATCGCCGCGCGAGATCTCATATTCGCCGCTGCCGTCATCATCTACATCGCGGCCATCATCGCGCTGTAGGGCGGCAAACAGCGCAGACAGCACCGGTTGCTATGCTGGTGTGGTTATACGAAAGATGTAAGGAAATTCCCATGGCATTGACCAAGAAGCAAATCAAGCAGCTGCGCGCGATGGCGAACTCGCTGAAGCCCCTGTTCTATGTGGGCAAGAACGATTTGACCGAGTCGGCCGTCAATCAGGCCGATGAGACCATTGAGAAGCACGAGCTCATCAAGTGCGCCGTGCAGGACGGTTCTGGCCTGACCGCCAAGGAAGCCGCCGCCGAGCTTGCCGAGCAGCTGAACGCCGAAGTGGTGCAGTCCATCGGCAATCGTTTCGTGCTGTTCCGTCGCTCCCGGCGCGACGATGTGGAGCATATCCGCTTGGTGCGCGAGTAATGTTCGCCCCGCTCGATCCCGTAGCTTGATATGAGTAATGGCGGTTGGAATCAGTCCGATTC
>OGPJ01001679.1_pt1 | contig 15078 bp, 8 predicted proteins | sample 1552831 | NCBI WGS metagenome assembly OGPJ01 (sample SAMEA2579914, study PRJEB22360) | human gut metagenome | biome: human gut; feature: human-associated habitat; material: faeces | place: Denmark | collected 2008/2010
AAGCCGATATGCTGGGCTACTTCAGAAACATTCATGTTCGATTCTTTAAGTAGTTTGGCTCCGGCTTCCAGGCGTATGTTCTTGATAAGTTCAATAGGAGATAAGCCTGTAACGGCTTTTACCTTCCGGTAAAAGTTTGCCCGGCTCATACCCAGCGCCTGGTAGATGACGGAGACGTCCAGTTCCTGATTGGATATATTGGCTTTTACAATTTCTATATACCGGTTGAGGAAGTCGTTGTCTTCTTCCGGCTTTTCCACACCGAGCTGTTTCAAAGTCAAAGATTCTCCGTATAGGTTCTTCATTTTCTCCCGGAGTGAGAGGATGTTCTTTATACGGGCTTTCAGCAAGGAGACATGGAACGGTTTGACGATATAGTCGTCCGCACCGGCCTCCAGTCCTTCTTCGATTTGCGAAACCATCGACTTGGCTGTTAATAAGATTACCGGGATATGGCAGAAGTTCTGATCTTCTTTGATCCTCCGGCATAGCTCCAGTCCGTTCATTTCCGGCATCATGACATCGCTGATGACGATATGAGGATAAGTCTTGTCTATCTGTTCAAGGGCGTCCTTGCCGTTGATAGCTTTCATGACAATATAATCGTGCTGGAGTTGTTGTTCCAGGTATTCCAAAACTTCCTGGTTGTCGTCTACCAACAAGATGATTTGCTTATTGCGGGTTTCCGTTTCTTCAACCAGCAAAGCTACCTTTTTACTGATTTCCGATGGGCGTGATGCAGGGACTTCGTCAGTCTGCACTTTCTGTTTTTCCGTATCCGGCAAGAGTATCATGAAATGAGTTCCTTCTCCTTCGATGCTTTCCGCCCAGATACATCCCTGGTGTTGTTGGACGATGGAACGGGTCAGACTGAGTCCGATACCGGTGCCGGAGACTTGCTTATGAATATCTCCTTTCGCCCGGTAAAACGGTTCGAATATTTTTTCTGCATCTTTTTGATTGAATCCTTTTCCGGTATCTGTTATTTCGATAAAGAGATAACTGTTTTCAATCAGTATCGATGCTTCGTCTTCAGGAAAAACCGGTAAGCCTTCGCAGTCATTTTGTGCTATCTGTCGGATCGTGATGGTGATCTGCCCTCCGGAAGGAGTGAATTTGAAAGCGTTGGATAGCAGATTGAAAAAGACTTTTTCGATCTCAGCTTCGTCATAGCAAGTGAAGAATGATTCCGGTAACTTGTTTTCTAATCTGAAAGTGATCTCCCGGTTGGTTGCCACACTCTCGAATGAACGATACATTTCATTCATAAAGGTCGAGAAGTTGAACCGGGTCTTTTGCAGGATCGTCTTGCCGGCCTCATATTTCTGGATATCCATCAGGTTATTTACCAATAGCAGCATCCGGCCCGTATTTTTTTTAATCAGTTGCAGAGCGTCTTTTACTTCGGGTGAGAAAGTTACCCGTTGGAGAAGATCGTTCAGCGGATTGATGATTAATGTGAGGGGAGTTCTTAACTCATGGGAAAAGTTGGTGAACATCCGCATGCGTTCTTCATGCAGTTCGTTCATTCGTTCCTGTTCCAGTTGTCTGTATTTTTCCTCCCGTTCTCGTTCGTGTTTACGATGTTGCCAACGGATAATTAGCGTAATAATTAACGATAAGATACATAGGTAGAGTGAATAAGCCCACCATGTTTTGTAAAAAGGAGGGTTTACGGTAATCTGTAGTATCGCTTCTTCCGGGTTCCAGATGCCGTCGTTGTTTGCCGCTTTTACTCGAAAGGTATATTTGCCGGGTGACAGATTACTATAGTAAGCCTCCCGACGGTTGCCGATATTATGCCAGTTATGGTCGGCCCCTTCCATCATATAGGCATATGAGTTGTCTTCGGAGTGGATAAAGTTGAGGGCTGAATAGCGGATGGTGATATTACCCTGGCTGGCTTTTAACGTGATGTTGTTATTATATTGCAAAGGCAATAACTCCTGGTAAGTCGGCAGGCCTTCCGGGTCTTCCTGACTGTTTATCAGTAGTGAGGTGACATAGACAGGAGGTCTGTTCGGATTTGTTATTACTTTTTGCGGGTTGATGGCCAGGATACCCTGGTTCCCCGGGAAATAGAGGGTCCCGTCGTTTGAAACACAATTGTTTGCATATAATGAGTATTCCTGTGTCGGACTGTCGACCGGTTTTACCAGCTCGAATTTGTTTTCAGGACGGTTTAACTTATATGATTCTTTACCGGTAACGACCCATATATCTCCGTTTTTATCGATCGAAAGTGAATTGATATAACTTTCTGATAACCCGTTTTCTTTCTGGTAGTTTTGTATCAGATTCAGGTTGCTGTCGAGGCGGAACAGACCTCCTTTCGTAGTGGCTATCCAAATGAATTGGTTGTCATCTTTCAAGGCACCCGATATACTTCCCAACCGTTTTCTCTTATCGCCGTTCTGGAGCAGGGAAGTAAGGTCGGTAGCCGTTTCCTTGTTCATGTCGTACACAAAAACACTGTCGGATATTGCTCCGAATAAGAAGACATCCGGTTCCAGCTCTTTAATCAGACAGATTCCCCTGAATTGTTTTTTATGACCGTTTACATTAAAATAACTCGTTGTTTTTTCTTTATCGGCCATGACGGTTTGGTCGGGCGTATTGGTTGGTATCCACAGCCGCTGTTTGTTGTCTATATATAATGTATTGATGTCATTATATTTATAATCATGTATTTTTTTGTACTGCTTGTTCCGGATGGAAAAGAGATAGACTGAGCCGAAGTGGGTGGAACATAGAATGGAATCTCCTTGTATCAAGATGGATTTAAGGATATTTATTTCATAATTCCCGGCCTGTAAAGGCTTGATGGGGTAGAGTTTTTGTTCTTCGGTGCGTGGATTATAGTAAAGTAATCCGGCCCCTTCCGTTGCGAACCACATATTCCCGTTGCTGTCTTCCCGTCCTTGTCCAATAATACCGGCAAAAGAGTTGGTGGTGATAAAGGAAGCTGGCCTGTAAAAAGGACTGTGATAATTGACTCCGGCCGAGTAGGTCCCTACCCATAATGTTTGGTCACGGTCGATCAGCATGCTATGGATGGAATAATGGCTGAGTGCTCCTTTTGCCTTCATATCCATGTTGATCGGAGTGATAATCATGTTTTGGGTGTTTAGTATATTCAGTCCTCTGAAAGTCCCTATCAAGACAGAGTCCTTGCTCAATACGGTGAGGTGGCGGACTGAATTATTGTTTAACCCCGAATTATCCGTGTTCAAACGGGTGAAAGTCTGCTCCTTTTTATTGTAGAGGCACAATCCGTTTTCATTGGTACCAATGAAAACAGTATTACCGGGTCCCGGTAATAAGGCCGATATTGTACTGATGGGTAATGTTTGCTGATTATTAGAACTGTCCGGTAAATAATGTTTCTTCAGCTTCCAGCCGGAAGTGAAAATGTACAGTCCTTTATCTTCTGTTCCGATGAAAATATCTCCGTCACTATCCTGGGCAACAGAATGGATCGGTGATTTCATTTCTGTCAGATAGGGCATTTCCTCTACAGTTTTGTCAGAATTGCATTTTAATATGCTCCGTGTGGTGAAAGCATATAACTCACCGTCTGCATGGCGGAGAAAGTTATTGACAGCATTCGTTGTTATCTGCGGATTGATGGCCTGCGGATAGAAGCGGGAAATCTGCTGTGTCCTGTAATCGATGCAATTGACTCCGTTGGAAGTCCCTATCCATATATTTTTGTCTTTGTCTTCACTTATCTTACGGATATAATTGTCACTGATCGATGCCGGGTTATTTACTTCGTTCTGGTATACTTTAAATTCATAACCGTCGTAACGGTTTGCTCCGTTACGTGTCCCGAACCATATGTATCCTTCCGAATCCTGAAATATACTGAGAATAGATACCTGCGAAAGCCCGTCTTCAACACCGAGATGGGAAAAAAAGAAAGGGTTTTCGTTTTCTGCATATATAGTGATGAGGTGCAGGGACAGGATCAGGGTAAGCATCAGTCTGTAGATAACTCCCATATTTATTCCTCCCTGGTTTTTAGGCCATATTGTGCATTGGCGCGATACCCCAAACGGACAATCTTTTGCTCATCCAACAATGTCCGGAGATCTTTCAAGGCGATATACTTCGAGCAACCATTGATGGAACGGCATTCGAGGGTAGAGATCGTGTTGTTTTGCTGTATGTAATTCAATATATTCGTTTTCCGCTTCTCTTCCGTGTATCCTTTCAGACGGCTTGGTTCGTCGGCCCGTTCCACTTTCATATAACGCAACTCCTTCTTCAGTTCGTTGGAGCAGCGGAACACTACTTTGTTGAACCTCACCAGATGAGGTGTGATCTGTTTTTCTGTGGGCAGAGACGGACATTTCAGGGAGGCATTGAACGTACCCAATCCTTCCAGTTCGACGATATCCCCGTATTTCAGGTGAAAGGCAATCCGGCTTTTCAGTGCTTCCAGCATTCCTTTTACATCCGAAGAAGAGAAAGAACTGATCTGGGAAATCTCTTCGCAAAGCGCATCGATGCGCACGGTGTACTGGTTTACCTGACGAGCATGAAGATTATCTCCCTTCCCCGGATTCTTAAATAGGTTATAAGTGGCTGACATAGGCAGTGTTGTTTAAGTGTGATATCCCGGTTGTAATCAACCTTGTTCCGGACATAATCTCAATTATAACCGATATAATCTTACTTATATCGGTACAAAAGGTTTGTCCGACCCCTGTAAAACAGCTGTTCGACGGAGGTGGAACAGCTGTCTGACAAGAGTCGGCTAACTGTTCGACATCCGTCGGACAATCTTTTCTTCAGCACCAAAGATACTTAATATAGGGACAACCTGTATCTTTGAAGGGGATATTTTTTATTGTCTCCTACTTGCCGTTCAGCAGCTTCCCGAAGAGATTGAATATCTGTAGTACGCTTTCTTTGTCTTTGACCGGTATCAATAGGATACTCTTTTCTGTTTTCGTCGTCTGCTTTGGGGACTTAAAGGAAAAGATGGCAGGACGATTATCAATAACTGGTGGTGGCAATGGGGGAATAAGATTATTTTATTAGATTTGCAATTCAGTTGCAAGCGAATTCAACTATTGGGGATTCTTCGGTAACTGTATCCGAAAGAACGAATCAGGAGATTGAAAAAGGAACGGTTATGGACAATATAGAGAAACTTTATGGCGAATGGTTATCTTTGCAGCCATTGAAAGAAGAAGACAGTATTCGTTTGAATCAGAAATTCATGTTGGAATTCAACTATAATTCCAATCATATGGAAGGAAATACGCTGACTTATAAGGCTTCGTTTGGACAAATAAAGCCGTTTATTAATTATATGAAGCATGTTTTGGAGGAGGAACTTGATATCGGACTTAAAATTATTCACCGGCATTCCGGTAAATTGTGGTATATGAATGGTGAAGTCATTTTGTTCAGAAGACCTGTTACTGAAAAAATAATAGAGCAGATATCTTCTAACCCTAAGATTACGGTGCGTGAATTATCTGACGCACTTACTATAAACAAATCGGCTGTTCAGAAAGAAATAAAGGAGTTACAGAATAAAGAGTACATTAAGCGTGAGGGTGGAACACGTGGACGTTGGCACGTCTTAATCAATTGTACCACTTAAAATGGTGGTACAATCGAAAATGGTGGTACAATCTAACGAATTAAGATCAATTAATTAAAAACATCATACCCCTATGCCTGCATTTCATTCTATAGAAGAACTCCTCAAAACGCTTAGTCGCGAACAACGGTTGTTGAAAGAGCTGTTTGCGAAGCGGAAGATACTTTCGTTTCGTTATGAGGATGCGCTGGCTTTGGTGGACTATAAGGAAGAACGCATCCGGAAACTGGTCGATTCGGAGGTCGTCAGGGAGAACGGTTCGTTTCTCGAACTGGAAGATTCCTATCTGCAATTCTTCGAACAGATACTGGAGGTGAACGAGGAGATCAATATTTCGTTCGTCCATGAACATATCACTTATCTGAAAGATACGATATCCTATTTCCTTCAGGAAAACAACGAGACACAGCGATACAGCTATCTGCGGAATATCAAACGGACACTGCGTAACATCGCCGTCACCACTCTTCGCAATGTGATCGACCTGAAACGGAATGTTGATAATACCTTTAAAAGCGAACCCAATTATAAGATAAAGAAACAGAAGCTGGTGCGCCTCGATGAAAAGCGCGAAGGTATTGAAGCGTTGATCCGGACGACAGAGGAACTTATCAACGGAAATGAGGAAGCCTTTTTCTGTATTGCTACGGATGAGGAACTGGGGCATATTACTGATATGCTGAGACTTCAGTTTTACGAATGCAGCCACAACCTGATCGAGATCCAGAAACAGATTATCAGTTATTTGAACCAAATCGAGTATCAGAGCCGGATATTGGTAAAAGTTCGCCAGTTGAAATACCTGAAAGACCAGTTTGAGCTGGAAAGCAAGACGAATATCCGCGAAGTTCTGGCAGCCAAAGATCCCGTTTGCTTCGAGCCGTCGCCCACTTATCCGCTTCGTTTGTCGGTCGATTATCTGCGCAGCGGCGACGATGTGGTGGAAAGTATCCGTAAAGTATTTGTCCGTGTGAAGAAAAATGGCCGCCAGGCGAAGAAGATTGCTGGTAACATTGCCGGTGATTATCTTGTGACGCAGACGACGGAAGAAATATTTATCAATCTGGAAGAGGTGAAGAACGCGTTTCTGGCTTCGGGTAGCGACCTGTTCACTTTCGTGATGACTTACCACTTTCCGAAAGAGGTAGATATTGACGAGCGTATCACCTTCTACTGCCAGATTATCTCCCAGTATTACGACGATTGTTCGGTCACTGACCGGTATGCTTCGGCCTATGGGGTCGAATATACTTTGGTGTATCCTAAATAAATATGAACTATGATTAAACAGACAGCTGAAATATTCGAGTTATTGAGCAAGGGCGGGTTTATCTCGTCGGATAGTACCGATCCGCATATCCGCCAGCTTTACAACCAGATAGACGGGAACCTTACGGAACTCTATGAACATTACGCTTCGATCAACTTTTTCCTCGAAAGCGGCAACGAGTACTATTATTTTGCCCGCCGCGAAACCCGTGCCGAACTGGAACGTAAGCTGGAAATCGCCATGCGGTGGATCGATGTGCTCGACTTTGTCAAAACGTATGATAATGCGTTTGCCCCCGGTTTCCGTTTCCAGCCGTCCGATATTCTGGTGCGTCTCAAACTGGATGCGGAGCTGAAGGAGAAGCTCGGCGGACTAAAGAAATATACGGGAAAGGAGAAGCAGGACGAGATACTCGAAAAGGTACTGAACGATCTGAAACGTGACGGGTTCATCGAGTTGGAGAACGAGATCACATCGACCTATAAGGTTGTAGCTGCTTTTAATTATCTGGAAGAATTAGTAACCTGTATCAATATACCAGAAGAAACGCAAAATGAGATACCTGAATAGAATTGTTTTTATCAACAGCGCCCGGGTGAATTATGCCGATATCCCAGTCGACGGCAATGTACATTTCATCGGAACCCAGGGAGTGGGGAAGAGTACCGTGCTGCGTGCCTTGCTCTTTTTTTATAATGCGGATAAGATGAAACTGGGAATTTCGAAAGAGAAGAAAAGTTTCGACGAATACTATTTCCCGTATGCCAATTCATATGTGATCTACGAAGTAAAGCGTGATGAGGGTTGTTATCTGGTGATGGCGTTCCGTTCGCAGGGACGTGCCTGTTTTCGTTTCCTCGATATTGCCTACGACAAGGATTTCTTTATTTCCCCGGAGGGGCGTGCCTTCGACGGTTGGGATCAGATACGCGAAGCATTGGGTCGTAAGGTGTATTATAGCCGAAAGATCGAGAAATACGAAGAATACCGGAATATCATCTTCGGGAATAACAAGGGACTGCCGCCCGAGTTTCGCAAGTTTGCCATCACCGAAAGCAGCCAGTATCAGAATATTCCTCGTACGATACAGAATGTCTTCCTTAATTCAAAACTGGAAGCCTCATTTATTAAAGATACGATCATCATGTCACTGAGCGAAGAAAATGCGACGATTGATCTGAGTCAATATGCTGATCATCTCAAAGGATTCGAGGAAGAATATAAGGACATCAGCCTGTGGCATGCAAAGGACAGGAACGGAAATGTACTGGTACGTAAACAGGCGGAGAAAGTCATCGATGTGCATCGTACGTTGCTTTACCATGAACAGGAGCGGAAGGAACTGTCACACGAACTGAACTTTGCTTATCGTCTTGCCGGCGAAGAACTTCCCCTTCGTGAACGACATCTTTCCGAGCAACAGGAAAAGTTGAGAAAGACGGAAATGCAATTGAGCGAACTGGCGAATAAATACCAAGAGAAGAAAATACAGATCGTATCCGATATCAAACAGTTGAACGAAAAGTTGCAGCAGGCCCGTGAACAGAAGAAACGATATGAACAACTGAATATCACGGAGATTGAACAACGGGTAAACGCTCGTGAAAGTGTCGCGGGTAAAAAGGCTGGGTTGGAAGAACAGTTGCGTGTCCTGACAGACCGTTTTACACATATCCGCCAGAAGTTTGCTTTGCTGGAAGAGCAGGAGAAGGTTCAATTCACGACATTCAAAAATACCAAAGAGACGGAGGTGATCGGTCTGCAACAACGGCTCTTTGAGAAGAAAGAGCAACTTCTCAAACAACAGGAACAACTGATCCGCGAAATAAAGGAGCAGGAGGAAGAAAAGGTGAACAGCGCCCGCGGAAAGATTGACCGGAAGAAGGAGGAACTTTCTGCGTTGGCGATCCGGAAAGTGGAGATTGGCCATCAGGTGTTCTATGAAAAAGAAATTCGCAGCTGTAAAGAAGAGCAAGCAGCGTTGCAAGGAGAGATCAAGGAAGATATGCTGAAGAAAGAAACTTGCAACCGCCGTATAAAAAGCACCACCCGCGAATGGGAGCTGGAAGGACAAGCATTGGAACGCGAAACGGCTTCCGCTCAAAAAGAACTGTCACGCCGGATAGAGGAGGCTGATCGCCATATCGCTGAGATTGCAACTCTTCTGAAGAGCCGGCAGGGGTCACTCTATGAGTGGCTGAACCGTGAATATCCCAGATGGGAAGACACGATCGGGAAGGTGATCGACGAGAAGCAGGTCTTGTTCCATACCGGACTCAGTCCGCAGTTGATGGAAAAGATATCCGCTACACTCTACGGTGTCAAACTTGATTTGTCGGGGATCGGCAAAGTGGTGAAGACCATTGGCGAATATGAAGAGGAACAGCAGGAGTTACGGACACAGTTACAGGAACTGAAAAAGCAGTTCAACGACCTGTCTGTCCGCAAAGAAGAAGAGGCTGTCCGTCTCAAAAAGAAATACCAGCCTTTGATAAAAGCGGACAAGGAAGAAGTGATCCGCCTGGATTACCGCAACGAACAACACCAGAAGAAGTTGCAGCAATTGGCGGCAGCGCTGATCACCTGGCAGCAAAAGGCGGCAGACGAGAAGGCAGTCCTGTTACTACAGGTGGAAGAGCAGGTACGCTGTGTCACCGCTCAACGAATGGAGGCGGAAGAGGAATGGCAGAAATCGATTGCTGTCCTGGATAAACGGATCAAAGCCAAAGAGAAAGAGTTCCGGCAACGGGTCAAAGAGGAAACGGAACAGGTGGAAACTGCCACTGCTTTGTTACATGCCGGAATTGCCGCTGCCGGAATAAAACTGAAAGAAACATTGGTTGCCTTGCAACAAGAGTATGCCAAAGAATTGGCCGGTGAAGGCGCAGATACTTCCCGGATAACGATGGTGACGGATCAGATCGGGAAACTGGAAAACGAACTGCGTTTCATAGAAGATAACCGGACGCTGGTGATCGAATATCGCAAAGATAAACAAGAACTGATCGACCGGATGGATGAGTTTCGTAACGACAAGCAACTGAAAGAAAAGGAATTGGCCGGCGAACAAGAGAAATACGAACAGAAACGTTTGTCACTGGTTCGTGAAGCGGGCGAACAGCGGACTGTCCTGGACGACCTAAACCGTTCGTTGGAGGAACTGAGGGAGGATATCCGCCGGACAAAAGAATTCTGCCAGCAGGAGGACTGCCCGGTCGAACTGCTGTCCGGTGCGGAAAAGGAAACGGGGAAGCGTTGTAAGATACTGGTAGAGGACTTGATCCGTAACCATTACCGTATCATAGAATGGGAAAAAGACTTGCGGGAGGCTGTGAACCGCTTCACCGGCAATTTCTCCGAACAGAACACCTTCCATTTCCGTACCCGCCTGACGACTCAGGATGATTTTATGGATTTCGCTTCTGAACTGACTGACTTTATCGACAACGACAAGATCGCCGAGTTCGAGCAACGTTCCAATAAGGCTTACACCGATATTATTCGGCAGATCGGAAAGGAAGTTTCGGATATGATGTCGCGGGAAGGAGCTATACAGAAGGTGATCAACGATATCAACGACGATTTTGTGGAACGCAACTTTGCCGGAGTAATCAAAAGCATCGCCCTTCGTGCCATGCCGAGTGAGAATAAGATCATGCAGTTGATGCAGACCATACGCGATTTCAATGAGGAGCATCTTTTTAGCCTGGGAAGTTTCGACCTTTTCTCCGGCTCTGCTGAGAAACAGGAGGAGAACAACCGGAAGGCAGTCGGTTATCTGCAATCGCTGGTGAAGGAATTATCACTGACGAGCGAGAAGGAGCTAACCCTGTCCGACACCTTCGACCTGCAATTCCGCATCGTGGAGAACGATAACGACAGCGGATGGGTGGAAAAACTGGCCAATGTGGGTTCCGACGGGACGGATGTGCTAGTCAAGGCGATGATTAATATCATGCTGCTCAATGTGTTCAAAGAAAAGGCCTCCCGCCGTTTCAGCGACTTCCGTCTGCATTGCATGATGGATGAGATCGGCAAGTTGCATCCGAATAACATACAAGGTATCCTCAACTTTGCCAACAGCCGCAATATCCTGCTGGTCAATTGTTCGCCTACTTCCTACCGGGCAACGGATTATCGCTATACCTATATATTAAATAAGGACAGCCAGAATATCACAGTCGTTAAACGCTTGATCCGGAAGGAGGCCGAATCATGAAGCTCTCGTTGTCGGATGCCCGTAAATTGCAGCGGCTGGGGAGGGGAGAAAAGCTTCCTTCCAGCCAGTTTAATAATGCACTGTCTGCTTTGTTGCTGGAAGAAGAGGTGTTGCAAATCCTTCCGAAAGGGAGTCGGAAAACATATTATGTCAGGAATCAAGCTACGCTCGATGACTTTCTTTACAACCGTTTCAATGTAAGTAACCTATCGCTCTATGTCGAAACACTGGAAAAGGAAGACTTGCTCCGTGCTGATTTAGCACGTCAGGTAGGCGATACAAAGATTCGTCCGGTAAGAAGTTTTAATGGTTTCTGTGTGAACTGTTACCAGCCACTGCAATCTATGCTTAACGAGAAACCGTTTGTTGTCTCACCTGTTGAGGGTAGTTATTTGTTTATTTCCGATTTTGAAACGTTTGTGCCTGATCCGGGAGTGACAGTTGTAGGTATGGAGAATCCGGAGAACTTTCGTTATATCCGTCAGCAAGCCTATCTGTTCAATAACATAACGCCTCTGTTTGTTTGCCGTTATCCTCAGACACAAAGCAAAGACCTGATTCGTTGGCTGGCTGCTATACCGAATCCGTATCTTCATTTCGGCGATTTTGATCCGGCAGGTTTGAATGTTTTCAGTAATGAATACTTACCTTATCTGGCGGGGAAGGCTCATTATTTTGTACCGGATGATATAGAAGAGTGGTTGGATAGAGGAAGCCGGGAGAGATATGATAAGCAGTCGTTCAACTTATCACCCGAATGTCTGGAGTTGCCGGAAGTTCAAAAGTTGGTAGGACTGATCCATAAGCATAAAAGAGGACTCGACCAGGAGGTTTTTATCCGTTTTGAGTGATTTTATAGGTAAATAGAGACAATCTTAATCGGTAATGAGATGATTTTATTACTGAAAAAAAGAATGCCGGAGTATATTTGCAACTCATTCAATTAACAAATCATGAATAAACGAGTATTAAGTTTAACCTTATTATTAGCCTGTCTGGGATTAATGACCATGCAGGCGGAAGGCCGAAAAGTCGAATCATTTAATTCCGGCTGGTCATTTAAAAAAGCTCCGGCGGAAAAGGAACTGGCCATCAATGCCCCGAAATGGGATAAGGGATGGTCGGAAGTTGAAATCCCTCATACCTGGAATGCAAAAGATATGCAGGTACAGGCCAATAGTTTTTATGAAGGGGCGGCTTATTATAAAAAACAATATTTCTTCCCGGCTGAACTGAAAGATAAGCGTGTCTTTTTACGGTTTGAGGGAGTCGGCTCCTGTGCAGAAGTTTTTGTGAACGGCATGCTGGCAACTTCCCATAAAGGCGGATATTCTGCTTTTGCCTGTGAGATCAGTCCGCTGTTGAAGGCTGGAGAGGAGAATGAGATTATCGTGAAAGCGGATAATAAATCACGCCCCGATGTGATCCCGGTTAATCATAATTTGTTTGGCGTATATGGCGGTATTTATCGTCCGGTGTGGCTGGTTGTTACTGAACCGTGTAATATAAGTGTGACCGATTGTGCATCTCCCGGTGTTTATGTCACCCAGAAGAATGTATCGAAGAAACAGGCAGATGTAAAAGTGAAGGTAAAGCTCGACAACGGAACTCTACAACCCGTTCCTGTTACTTTGCAGAATACGATTTACGATCAGGAAGGAAAGCAGGTGGCTACTCATAGCCTGTCTTTCGAACTGTCGGCACAAGGTGAGCAGGCTTATGAATCTTCTTTTACGATAAAGAAACCGACTTTGTGGCAGGGACGTGAAAATCCTTATCTGTATAAGGTTGTCAGCCGTTTGATTAAAGACGGACAGGTGATTGATGAAATGGTACAGCCGTTGGGGTTGCGTAAATATGAAATTGTTGCCGGCAAAGGTTTCTATCTGAATGGTGAGAAATATCCGATGTATGGTGTTACCCGTCATCAGGACTGGTGGGGGCTGGGAAGTGCCTTGAAGAACGAAAACCATGATTTCGATTTGGCTACGATCATGGATGTCGGTGCGACAACCGTTCGTTTTGCCCACTATCAGCAATCCGATTATCTGTATTCTCGTTGTGACAGCCTGGGGTTGATTATTTGGGCGGAGATACCGTTTGTAAACCGTGTGACCGGACAGGAAGCAGAGAACTGCCGTAACCAGTTGCGTGAAATGATCCGCCAGAGCTTCAATCATCCTTCTATCTATGTGTGGGGATTGCATAATGAGGTATATCAGCCGCACCAATATACAAAAGAACTGACCCAGTCTTTGCATGACCTGGCTAAAACGGAAGACCCGGACCGTTATACGGTTTCGGTGAACGGATACGGACATATGGAGCATCCGGTTAACCTGGTTGCCGATATTCAGGGTATGAACCGTTATTTCGGTTGGTATGAAAAGAAAATACAGGATATCAAACCCTGGGTGGAGAATCTGGAGAAAGAATATCCGCATCAGAAACTGATGCTGACCGAATATGGTGCAGATGCCAACCTGAACCATCAGACGGAATATCTGGGAGATGCGCTGAACTGGACGAAAGAGTTCTATCCCGAAACATTCGCTACCAAAACGCACGAATATCAGTGGAGTGTGATTGCTGCCCATCCGTATATCATTGCTTCTTATCTTTGGAATACGTTTGATTTCTGTGCTCCGATGTGGGTGCGCGGCGGTGTTCCGGCACGTAATATGAAAGGTCTGGTAACATTCGACCGTAAAATAAAGAAAGATTCTTATTTCTGGTACAAGGCAAACTGGAGCAAAGAACCTGTACTGTATCTGACTCAACGTCGCAACTGGGACCGTGAGAAAAAGGAAACGTCCGTGACTGTTTATTCAAATATCGGTACGCCGAAAGTGTATCTGAACGGAAAGGAACTGACCGGTATCCGTGAAGGTTATACGCCCGTACATTATATTATAGATAACATTACGCTCGATATGGGTAAAAATATCGTAAAGACGGTTGTTGTGAAAGATGGCAAGACGTACGAAGATGAAATCGAATGGGTATATAATGGCGAGAAGAAACGTGATTCGGACCAGTCGGTGAACAAGGAAGAACATGCCGGATTCTGATCTCTCTCTGAACTAAACGATAAATGAAACTCCCGGTGTTTCCTGTCAGACGGCAGGATAGCACCGGGAGTCTTTTTTACCATCCGTTATAGTGTATTTGTTTCTTATTGAATTTGTCTTTGGGCTTTTCAATGCCTGTCGGATAGCCTACCGGAATGACAGTCAACGGAACGATATGTTCCGGTAAGTGTAAAGCCTCCCGAACTACTTTCATGCGTTCAGGATACGGATAAGCGGCTGTCCAGACGGCTCCCAGTCCCAATGATTCGGCTGCCAGTAATACGTTTTGTGCGGCAGCGGAACAGTCCAGTTGCCAGGCATTATTGGACTTCGCTGTATCTCCGCAAACGATAATAGCTTGCTTGGTCCCTTTTAACATACGGGCCAGAGGGAGTCCGTTTCCCATTGTATCCAGAATGTCCCGGTCTGTTACGATGATAAATTCCCACGGACGGCGGTCTCTGGAGGAAGGGGCGGCCATTCCTGCACGGACCAGTGTCTCCAGTTTCTCTTTTTCAACCGGACGTTCAGTGTATTTGCGTACGCTTTTACGGTTGAAGATTGTCTCCAATGTTTCATTAACCTCTTTACTGTCTTTAGATTCCGTATTGTTATTACAGGCAATCAAAGCAGATAATAATACGATAAAAGAATATTTCCATTTCATATTGCAAACATACGAATTGGTTTGGAAAAAAATCCGGAATCGAATCATATTATTACTACTTTTGTGAATCACGTTAATAGTTTATATTATGTCAATCAATTCAATAAACAGACGTCGGGAAGACCTGATAAAACAGATCAGCCAGATAGAAGATGAGGAGTTGCTGATTTCTTTGGAAGATCAGATTTTTACTTATCAGCAAGGAGCGCGTGAGCCATTATCCTGTCCTGA
>OGPJ01001684.1_pt1 | contig 15067 bp, 15 predicted proteins | sample 1552831 | NCBI WGS metagenome assembly OGPJ01 (sample SAMEA2579914, study PRJEB22360) | human gut metagenome | biome: human gut; feature: human-associated habitat; material: faeces | place: Denmark | collected 2008/2010
TGTTCAGAAATGTAGGTATGGTTATGCCATTTATGTTTTTAGCCATAATTATGATTACATTTGCATTTTTCTACGACAGATCACAGATACATATTGGTACAATTTTATATCAGATTGTATATAGCTTTTGTGTTGATTTATTTGCAAATATACATGTGTACAGTGCGCATTTGTGGGTAAATGCACTTATCATGTTATTGGGTATAATCCTTTTTGCAATGGGAACGGGAATCTATGCGGCAGCTTCTTTAGGGCGTGGTTCTTATGAGGCATTGACATTTTCGCTTGCAGATAAGAATGGCTGGTAAAAGCTGTGCGAATGATACTTGATATTGTGATGGTTGTTATTGGAGTTATTCTTGGCGGAAAGTTTGGGTTATGTACTATTTTGACAATTATTCTGTCGGGGCCGGTTATTCAGTTTACAGTATCAAAGACAAAAAAAGTGTTTAATATCTGAATCACGATTATGTTATAATGAGGGAAAAGTAAATTGGAGGTTTATGAAAATTTATGAGTGAATGGAATGCAGCTTTATATGATAATAAACATGATTTTGTCGCGGAATATGGAAAGGGACTTTTAGAGTTTGTGTCTGAGAATAATAATCAAAGTATTCTTGATTTGGGTTCTTACAGTACAATTAAAGAAGCTGGCAGAAGTGGTGATTGGTGTTGACAGTTCGGAAAGCATGATAAAACGGGTGCAACAGCAGTATCCTGACATAAAATTTATAGTTAGTGATGCACTGGCATTACCATTTGAAGAACAGTTTGATGTTGTTTTTTCAAATGCTGTTTTTCATTGGATAACAGACCATAATGCGTTGTTGAATAATATACATAAAGTATTGAAACCAGGCGGATGCCTGTCTATATGTGGGAGATGGTGGAAGCAATGAACTTGAGGCGGCACAAAGGCTTGGAATGCAAGTTGTACAAGCCGTTTGGTATCTTAAGGAAGGAATAAATCAACCCGCACAAAGGAAAACAGATTTTGAGCATATTGAAAAGCTAATGGATATAATAGAGCTGATTAAAAAACTTAGAATTATATTTACATTTACATGAAAGTACTGTTCCGGAAATGACAGAGCAATTAAATAGAACATGGTCGACTATTGTTCAGGATAGAAATCATCATATTGTTATAAAAGTTGTGGATAACAAAATAGTATCTTCTTGTGTTTGTGTAATCATACCTAACTTGACAAGAAATGTAAGACCGTATGCTATTATAGAAAATGTTGTTACTCACAGGTTCGAAAAAGGAATCAACTATGGAGTTTTATAAAAGTGCGGGATATAATTGTTCCGATAAAACAGCCTTTGTACAATGGATAGAATAAATCAGGTGTTTGCCCCTGTTGTTGGTATTCTTGTAATGTTAATTTAGTTTGTGACTAATTGACTGGATTTTTTAAAATCGCAAATCCGGTCAACCATTTTCCGGACAAAAGTTGACTGTAAAATCATATTTTGCTATATAGGTCATAAAAACGGCTAAAAAAATTGACCGTATTTGTAATTATTCAAGCTTAGGTCAACTCAGACCTCGTAGAAGTTGACTTTATTTAGAAAAAAGTATAAACAAGTCAACGCAAGAGAGAAAATTGGGTGACCGTAGAAAGATTATTCTAGCAATTAAGTCAACCTAACAGTTTTAGTTTTCTAAATTTCTAAAAAACTTGATGTTGATGTCAGTTTATGATATTCTAATAATGAACAATCACTCAGATAAAATAAAGGGGATACATATGAAAAAGACAAAAGAGCAGCATAATGAACGAAAAAAGGAAATCATGGAAAAATGCTTCGAATGTTATGCGGAAAACGGACTGACTGGTACAGGGATTAAAGCACTTGCCGCAGCCTGCAACTGCACCACAGGCAATCTGTATTGTTACTTTAAAAATATAGATGAGCTGATTCTTGAATCAACCGCCTATTGTATGACCAAGGTAGAGGATGATTTTATGGAAAAGGCACCTACCAATCCTAAGGATGTGTTACGTTTTATTGAAGAGGTGCCTTACTGGACAGCGAAGAAGCACGGGAAAAAGTATCGTTTGATGTACCAAGTGTACACACTTCCCAAGTATATTGAGTATGGAAAGAAATTCTTTGAGGGTGTCAATGAGCGGTATACGGAGTATGCGAAGCAGTTAGAGCCAAAGATTGGTATTCCTCATACGGTGATTACGCCATTAATCTTCATATTCGTCCGTGCCTGCGTCCACTATGCTATGTTTGAAGATGAATATTATCTAAAAACCCAGATGGAAGTCTTGAAACAGGCTGTTGCCCTGTTTGCGGACAAGTACAGAAGGGAAGGTTTTGATGGAGGTGACGCTTAATGCGGATAACGGTTAAGAAGAAAGAAAAGAAAAATTACAAATCAGTAAAACTCGTGGTATTTGTTTTAGTGTTCGTATTGTTGGTCAATACGGTTCCGGTCAAAGTATCGGCAGCAGAAAGTAAGGAAGACGTATATCTTATGCATTATGGTAATCCTGACTATTGTAGATTGAAAGGTGCGAAACTACCGGGGACAAACTTAGATTTGCTATTGTATTCATGGTATATAGACAGTGATGGACAAGATTGTGCTAAGCTATATTGGTCTGGCAGTTCGGAAGAGTACGCAAACGTCAGTCGTCCTGAGGAAATTCAGGATGATGAAACATGGGATATGGACCCATTTCTATTTACAGACACCGATGACACTTTTAATAACAACATGATCATTACATGGACTGATGCAAATAAGAAGTTTGACGGGACTGAGACGAAGGATGAGATTGCAGGTTCTATGAGAATATCGGTCAGTGCTTTAAATTCATCAACCATAGGGTTTTCGGATAAGATTCTCACAGTTACAAAAGAATCAAGTGATGTCAGTGCATATAATTCTCATGTAACTAAATTTGGAGACAAAATACTCATTACATGGGTTGTTTGTTCGGATGTAAAAAATGATGACGGCGCATATGGAATCGAGGGACTTTATTATGATCCGGATACGAACAAGTTTTCTTCAGACGATAACAAGACCGATGCCAAGGGAAATCTAATACCGATGGTTTTTGCAGAATCCTGCAATTATATTTCCACTCATACAGTGGCAGAGCTCAATGGTTCGGTTGCAGTACTTTATGAAGAGGCCGTGGATGGGACACATGTATCGGATGTGATGTATGATCAGGTAAAACAGAGAGATAAGGTGTCTTTGTATTCTCCGGATGAGTTTAAGAATAACAAAGTTAAACTGGCTGTAAATAATGGAAAAAATGTAGATACAGTCAATCTGCCGGATACATATGGCTCCATTGTTGAAACGGATCTGCCAAAATTAATTTACTACTGCAATGGAAAGATTAAGGAAATCGGTACCAGTTCGGACAGCACATCCGGGTGGAAGATTGAGGAACTCGCAGATGTATCTAAAACAGGAGACGCAAGATATTCGATTCTTTCCAAAGACGGTTCCATGCGGTATATTACGGTGAGAGAGTACAGCCCGTTAAAAATAGATAACTCAGAGATTACCATCAATGGCATGAAATATACAAAGTCTTCCAATGGAAAATGGCTGGATGAGCAAAATAAGGAACAGGATATCAGGCAGGAAGATATTCGCTTGTATTATTATAACAATACAACAGGAAAAGCAGAAATACTGCCGCAAAAACTACTTGGTAAAGATGGAGTGGTTTTTATGGCGCAGCCGTCTATATTCATTAATCATTCGGGAATGCTTGATGTTACGTGGTTTTATGCAAATGCAAATGAGAATATGAGTTTTGGACTTTATCATACAACTTATGAACAGCAGTCCGTACAAAAGGCGGATTACACAGCGGTAAATGAAGCAATTGATAAAGTAAATGCACTGAATAAGAATGATTATGAGGATTTTTCTGCTGTGACCGATGCGGTAAATGCTGTTGAGTATGACAAGGATTACACGGAACAGGAAACGGTGGAAGGTCATGCCAAAGCGATAGAAAAAGCCATCAAAGCGTTGAAATTGCGAAGTGCAGATTATACAGCGGTGGATGAAGCACTGGCCAAGGTAAAAGGTCTGGATGCAGATTTATACCGGAACTTTTCGGATGTTACTGTAGCGGTAGATGCCGTTGACCGGGATAAGAACTTTAAGGAGCAGGCAGAGGTAGACGCGATGGCAGCAGCAATAGAAACAGCAATTTAGGCATTGACATATAAAGATGCAGATTACACGACAGTGGATGAGACCATTGCCAAGGCAAAAACTTTGGATGTGAATTTGTACAAGGACTTTACAGCGGTAAATGTTGCTATAGATGCAGTAGTGCGTGGTAAAAATATTAAGGAGCAGGCAGAGGTGGATGCGATGGCGAAGGCTATTGAGGATGCGGTTGCCGCTCTTGAGTTAAAATCCGCAAATACAAAGACGGAGACAAACAATACAAATCAGGGTGGTGCACAGTCTGAAACAAATAATGCAAGTGCGACGGATGCTCCATCTGTAAGCAACGCTTCCAATCCGGTAAATACACAGTCAGAAGCAAGTGATACCAGCGAAGAGGCTGAAGATACACTGTCTGAAACCAGTGATGAGAATGAGGAAAAAGGATCGTCAAGAACAGAAGATAAGAGTCCGGAGACTGGTGATGACAGCAATTTGAAACTGTGGATTACATTGTTTTTTCTCAGTGGTAGTGGCATTGTGTGTATGTTGCAGAAGAAGAGAACTACGAAAAATGAAAAAATAAGAATAAACGAGAAAAAAAGAGCATAAGTTAGATATAGTGGCAAAATGCGGAAATATGGAAATGCATAAGGCATTGCATTTCTTTTGATTATTGCATATTATAGAGCCAATGGGTTAGCACTCATCAGATTGGAGTGCTAACAAGATATAAGAAATGGAGGAATCGAACATGAAATTAGTACCTTTAGGTGACAGAGTTGTATTGAAACAGTTAGACGCAGAAGAGACCACCAAATCCGGTATTGTACTGCCGGGGCAGGCACAGGAAAAACCACAGCAGGCAGAGATTATTGCTGTTGGACCGGGTGGTGTTGTAGATGGAAAAGAAGTAAAAATGGAAGTAAAAGTTGGCGATAAAGTGATTTACTCCAAATATGCCGGAACAGATGTAAAATTGGATGGCGAGGAGTATGTAATTGTTCGTCAGAGTGATATTTTGGCAATTGTAGAGTAAAGATTGATTTGATAGGAGGAATTTAATTATGGCTAAGGAAATTAAATTTGGCGTAGAAGCAAGATCTGCATTGGAAGCAGGTGTAAATAAACTGGCAGATACCGTTCGTGTAACACTTGGACCAAAAGGAAGAAATGTTGTTTTGGATAAATCTTTTGGTGCTCCGTTGATTACCAATGACGGTGTAACAATCGCAAAAGAAGTTGAATTAGAGGATGCCTTTGAAAACATGGGTGCCCAGTTAGTAAAAGAAGTAGCAACAAAAACAAATGATGTTGCCGGTGATGGTACAACAACAGCTACCGTTTTGGCGCAGGCTATGATTAATGAAGGAATGAAGAACTTAGCAGCCGGAGCAAATCCGATTATTCTCCGCAAGGGAATGAAAAAGGCAACAGAGACAGCTGTTGATTCCATTCGCAGCATGAGTTCTAAACTTTCCGGTAAAGAGCAGATTGCAAAAGTTGCAGCAATTTCCGCCGGTGATGAGCAGGTTGGTGAAATGGTTGCCGATGCAATGGAAAAAGTAACCGGTGACGGTGTTATTACAATTGAAGAATCCAAGACAATGAAGACAGAACTGGATATGGTAGAAGGTATGCAGTTTGACCGTGGTTATTTGTCTGCTTACATGGCTACAAACATGGATAAGATGGAAGCAGAACTGGATAATCCGTATATCTTGATTACTGATAAAAAGATTTCTAATATTCAGGAAATCCTTCCACTGCTTGAGCAGGTTGTTCAGGCAAGTGCAAGACTTTTGATTATTGCCGAGGATGTAGAGGGAGAAGCTCTCAGCACATTGGTAATCAATAAACTTCGCGGAACCTTTAATGTAGTTGCTGTAAAAGCTCCTGGTTATGGTGACAGAAGAAAAGAAATGCTCAAAGATATTGCAATCCTTACCGGCGGTCAGGTAATTTCCGAGGAACTTGGTTTGGATTTGAAAGAAACAACGATGGATCAGCTTGGTCGTGCAAAATCTGTAAAAGTTCAGAAAGAAAATACTATCATTGTTGATGGTGAAGGTGATAAAGCAGAAATCGAGGCAAGAATTGCACAGATTAAGAATCAGATTGAAGAGACAACATCTGACTTTGACCGTGAAAAACTTCAGGAAAGACTTGCTAAATTAGCAGGCGGTGTTGCCGTTGTACGTGTTGGTGCAGCAACTGAGACAGAAATGCAGGAAGCAAAACTTCGTATGGAAGATGCTTTGGCAGCAACAAGAGCAGCAGTAGAAGAAGGAATTATCGCAGGTGGCGGTTCTGCTTACATTCATGCCAGCAAAGAAGTTGCTAAAATGGCTGCTTCTCTTGAGGGAGACGAAAAGACCGGTGCCAACATTATTTTGAAAGCGCTGGAAGCACCACTTCGCCGTATCGCAGAAAATGCAGGTCTGGAAGGTTCTGTTATCATTGATAAAGTTCGTTCTGAGGAGCCTGGATTTGGATTTAACGCATTGACAGAAGAATATGTAAATATGGTAGACAATGGTATTCTTGACCCGGCTAAGGTGACAAGAAGTGCATTGCAGAATGCAACAAGTGTAGCGTCTACCTTGTTGACAACCGAGTCTGTTGTTGCTAATATTAAAGAAGATGCACCGGCAATGCCAGCAGGCGGTGCCGGCGGCATGGGCATGATGTAAATAGACGAAAGAACTAGGAGGATTGGATGGAACAATCATACGCAGAAGCGAACGCAAAAAAGAAAACGACGGGGTCAGTCATTGCTTTAAAAATTATATTGATTATTTTGGTAATTCTTGTTTTTTTAGCATCAATACTGATTTCGATATCGACAAAAATTAATCTGTTAGTATTAATCGGAGTAGCAGCAATCTTTGGCTTGATTTGGTATTGGCCGAGATTCCGTGTGGAATGGGAATATGTGTTCTGTGACGGACAGCTTGACTTTGATATGATACAAGGCGGAGAGCGTCGAAAGAATATTCTTCGAATTGAAATTGAGGATGCGGATGCGATTGCTCCAATTCAGTCCACAAAACTGGATGGGTACAGACACTTGGAAGTTCGTGATTATTCGTCAATGAATGAGAAAGCGAATGTTTACGGAATTGCAACAAGACTTCCGGAAAAAGAAGAGAAAGTAATGATTCTTTTTGAGCCAACGAGCCGTATGGTTGAGTTGATGCAGAAGAAATGTCCGGAAATTGTGTCGCTGTCCTAATAAAAGATGAATAAAATATGAACCAGTGGAAACTTATATGGATATAACCAATAAAGTATACTACTGGTTTGTATTTTTTTTGTGTGTGTTTTTTACGTGATATATCAATAATACGGCGTTATAAATCAATACAAACAAAAAGGAATGTGATAGAATGAAAAAATCGGAAAAGATCGGAAAAGAAAGGACGACTAAAAATGAAAAACAAAAAGTTAAGTACCACAATTACAATTACTATTTCCATTGTTGCTGCTGTTTGCATACTGGGATTGTTTTTGTTTGCAAATGGAAGTATGACCTCTGTAATGAAGAAAAATGGTATGGATAATATGAAAACTGCTTTAGAGTCTAGGCAGAAGGTAATTGAGGATTATGTGAATAATGCAGAAAATCAGCTGGTTTCTTATAGTAAAGGAATCGAAATTGTGAATTTATTAGAACATCCGGACGAACCGGATGTTGTAGAAAAAGCGCAAAAGTATACAGAAAATTATTATAAAGAGTTGTCCGGATGGGAAGGAATTTATGCCGGAGACCCAAATACGCATGTGCTTGCTCATAACAATCCGAAAGTAGTTGGTATGACTACAAGAAAAGGGGAGGCGCTGAAACAACTGCAGAATGCGATGAAAGAATCAAACCGGTTGTATAATGCCGGAATTATTGTTTCACCTGCTTCACAGAAATTAACACTTTCTATGTATTGTCCAATTTATAAAGGGGACAAAATGATTGGCTATGTCGGTGGTGGTCCATTTGGCGAACAGCTTCAGAAAAGTTTGGATTCGTTAAAGGTTGAAGGTCTTGCACATGCGTCATTTACGATGATAAACACTAAGACAAAAACATACATATTCAGTCAGGATTCTAAAAAGATTGCAAAAGAAATTAAGGATCCTATGCTTTTGCAGGTGGTTGAAAATGCAGAAAAGAATGGAAACCAGATTCAGGAAATTGAGTACAAAGATGCAGACGGAAATGATTCCGTCGGAGTGTATCGTGCGATTTCTAACCGTGGCTGGGCTGTGGTTATGACAGATACCGAGGATGAGATTTATGCGATGGCAAATGCAAACCGCAATATGCTTGGTGGTATTTGCATTGGATCATTCCTTTTGATTGTAATCCTTACTTTTGTGGTAATCCGATTCTGTCTAAGTCCATTAAAAGTGGCAGAAAGAGCCATTTTGAAATTGAAAGATTTGGATTTAAGTAAAGACAAGAAAATTCAGAAATATGTAAATGGTAAGAGTGAAATTGGTCATATTGCTACGGCAATTGATTCATTATATGATACGTTTTCTTCCATTATTGATACGCTTAGTGGATGCTCAAGTTCTCTTTTGGGATCAGCTGAGAGGATTACGGAAACTTCGCATGAATTGTATGAATGTGTCGGAGATAATGCAGCAACGGCAGAACAAGTTGTGGCAGGTGCGACCATGACTAAGGAAGCGGTTGAACAGGTTGGTAAAGAAATCAGCCATATTTCAAAATTAGTTGATGAGGTTGGCGAACAGGTAAAAGCTGGAAGCGAGCGCAGCGAGGAACTGATTAAAGATGTTTTGAAGATGAAAAAAGTTGCGAATGAATCTTTGGATGTAAATAGCGAAAAGATGAAATCAAACGAGGAAAGAATCGAGAAGGCAATGAAAGATTTGAAGTCGCTGTCACGAATTAACGAGATGGTAGATCAAATTCTGGAAATAACAAGTCAGACGAATCTTTTGTCTTTAAATGCTTCAATTGAAGCGGCTCGTGCCGGAGAGGCAGGTCGTGGATTTGCTGTTGTTGCGAGTGAAATTGGTAACCTTGCCCTGAGTTCATCAAAAACGGCTACAGAAATACAGACAATCTGTAAAGATACGAATAAAAATATTGAATATGTAAGACAGTGTTTTGTATCAATTTTAGAGTATTGGAAAACAGATGTTACGAACCAGTTTAAGGACTTTATTGAAATGTCAAATAACTACAATATGTCCATTGAGTCCATTGAAAATGTAATTAGCGGAATTCAAAATTCGACGGATTCTTTTGTGGATGGTATGTCAGCAATCTGTCAGCAAATGGAGCGTGTGGAAGTGGCTGCGGATGAAAATGCCCAGGGGATGGAGCGTATTATCGATAAAATTGGCAAGACAACAAAGAGTGCAGAAACGATTTCCGGTGTCACGAAGGATAATCAGAAAAATGCAGAGGAAATTCGTGATATTGTGAAAAAATTTACAAAATAAAAAATCACGATTAAGGATTGACCAAAATAGTTGACAACCCTGTCAATATTCGATAAAATGATAAAAATACAAATAGAATACAAAAAAGAGAGGAAGAGAAAAGATGGGAACTATTATTGGTGAAGGCATTACATTTGACGACGTATTATTGGTACCCGCATATTCTGAAGTAATACCGAATGAAGTTTGTTTGAAAACTCATTTGACAAAGGACATTGAATTAAATATCCCTATGATGAGTGCAGGGATGGATACGGTAACAGAACACCGCATGGCAATTGCGATGGCACGTCAGGGTGGTATCGGAATTATTCATAAGAATATGTCCATTGAGGCGCAGGCAGAAGAGGTTGATAAGGTAAAACGTTCGGAGAATGGTGTTATTACTGACCCATTTTATCTTTCTCCGAATCATACATTGGCAGACGCAGATGATTTGATGGCAAAATTCCGTATTTCAGGTGTTCCGATTACAGAGGGACCAAATAAAAAACTGGTTGGTATTATTACAAACCGTGATTTGAAATTTGAAACCGATTTTACGAAAAAAATCAGTGAGTGTATGACATCGGAAGGGCTCGTGACAGCACCGGAAGGTATTACATTAGAGGAAGCAAAACAGATTCTGGCAAAAGCCCGTAAGGAAAAACTGCCAATCGTAGACAAAGACGGAAACCTGACCGGACTTATCACAATTAAGGATATTGAAAAACAGATTAAGTATCCAAATTCAGCAAAGGACAAGCAGGGCAGACTTTTGTGTGGTGCCGGTGTTGGTGTAACGGCTAATATCATGGATCGTGTGAAAGCGTTGGTAGATGCACAGGTAGATGTCATTGTTATTGATACGGCACATGGTCATTCCGCAAATGTATTAAAAGTTGTAAAAATGGTTCGTGACGCATATCCGGATTTGGGCATTATCGCAGGTAATGTGGCAACCGGAGAAGCTACCCGTGCTTTGATTGAAGCCGGTGTTGATGCAGTAAAAGTTGGTATCGGACCTGGTTCTATCTGTACAACCCGTGTGGTTGCTGGTATTGGTGTACCACAGATTACTGCAATTATGGATTCTTACAACGTAGCAAAAGAGTATGGTATTCCGGTAATTGCCGATGGTGGTATTAAGTATTCCGGAGATATGACAAAAGCAATTGCGGCCGGTGCAAATGTTTGTATGATGGGAAGTATTTTTGCCGGTTGTGACGAGAGCCCGGGAAGTTTTGAATTGTTCCAGGGAAGAAAGTATAAAGTATATCGTGGCATGGGTTCCATTGCAGCGATGGAAAACGGAAGTAAAGACCGCTATTTCCAGCAGGATGCTAAGAAATTAGTTCCGGAAGGAGTAGAGGGACGTGTTGCATACAAAGGTTCAGTAGAGGATACGGTATTCCAGTTGATTGGCGGAATCCGTTCCGGTATGGGATATTGTGGAGCAAAGACGATTGAAGATTTGAAGGAGAACGGACGTTTTGTGAAAATTTCCGCTGCTTCTTTGAAGGAGAGCCATCCACATGATATCCACATTACGAAAGAGGCACCAAACTATAGTGTCGAATAAAAAAAGAAGATACTCTTCGCGGACGAGAAAAAGACGGACGTCGAAGAGAGGGCGCTGCGCACTGATTATCAGTGTCGCAGCGTTTTTCATCCTTTTATGCTGTGTGATTGTTTCCTTTATAGTGAGAAATAACCGAGACAACACCGTGCAGGCACAAAAAATACTTCCGAAATTATCGATACAGACAAAACTGATTCAGAAAAATAAATATTCGAGACCGGGAATTGCGCTTAGAAAGGTGAAAGGTGTTGTCGTTCACTATACGGCAAATCCGGGAACGGATGCAGAAGACAACCGAAATTATTTTAATAATCTGCCAAAACTTAATGCTGGAAAACAAAAGGCGACTTATGCCAGCAGCCATTTTGTGATTGGCTTAGAGGGACAGATTGTCCAATGTATTCCGTTAAATGAAATTGCCTACGCCTCCAATGGGAGAAATTACGATACCATATCCATTGAGTGCTGTCATCCGGGAAAAGATGGAAAGTTTAACAATACAACCTATCAGGCGCTCATTGAACTGGTTTCGTATTTGTGTTTGAAATATGATTTGACAAAAGAACAAGTGATTCGTCATTATGACGTGACGGGGAAACTTTGTCCGTTGTATTTTGTGAAACATGAAGATGAATGGAATCAATTGAAAGATAAAATAGAAAAAAACTGCCAAACCATTTCCGAGTCTTAAAGGATGGGTGGCAGTTTTTTGTTTATAAAGTCATGTGAACTTCTGTTTCCTCCGGTGAATAGGCATGGTATTTGATTCCTGCGGATTTCATCATTTTTTTGGATGCTAGGACAGAAGCGGTGTTGGCATATTTATCTTCGGCGTAGATGACTTCGCAGATACCGGACTGAATTAACGCTTTCGTACATTCATTGCAGGGAAACAGCGTAGTGTATATTTTTGCCCCTTTTAAATTTGTGCCGGTATAATTGAGCAGTGCGTTTAATTCCGCGTGGCAGACATATAAATATTTAGTCTGCAGCGGGTCGTCACTGTCGCTGTCCCATGGATAAATATCATCGGAGCATCCTTGTGGCATGCCATTATAGCCAACTGATAAAATTTTGTTATCCTTTCCTACAATGCAGGCACCGACGCTTGTGTGTGGGTCTTTACTGCGCATGGCGGAAAGCTTTGCAATTCCCATAAAATACTGGTCCCATGAAAGATAATTCGTTCGTTTCATAAATGCCTCCTTGTGTGTAGATGCAGTTGTTCAGGATTCCCCGCTCTTAAATATTCGCATTTTGTAAAAAAGAAGGAGCCGTTTACCAGCTCCTTTCTATTCATTCGACGGGTAGAATTGTAGTTGCAGTACGACTGCCCTCTACATTACGCAAGTTTGTTTACAGCGATTGTTAAACGAGAAACTTTTCTTGCAGTAGTATTCTTGTGATAAATACCTTTTTTAGTAGCTTTATCAAGTTCTGATACAGCAGCTTTCAATGCAGCTTCAGCAGCAACTTTATCGTTTGCAGCGATAGCAGCGTCAACTTTCTTTACAGCTGTTTTTACGCGAGAACGAACAGATTTGTTTTTCTCAGCTCTTTTTTCAGCTACTAAAATTCTTTTTTTTGCAGATTTAATGTTTGCCAATTCCAGCACCTCCATCGTAATAATTAAATTCATTCTTTGTTTGGTTTGGCTTGTCGGACACGGACAACAGCACAAACACACCTAATTATCTTATTATATATACCACATATTGTCAAGTAAATAGTTGCAAATTAACATAAAAAATAAAAAATAGGACACAATAAATTTGTGATTGGATGCAAAACAGTGCAGGAGGCGGCAAAAATGACCGAAAAACGGACGGACTTAGCATTAGAGGCAAGAGAGAGTTTTCCCAGAAATCATGTAGAAATACAGGGGGTTGTTCTGGAAAAGAAAAAATGTCTGCAAGGCAAGGTAAAAATTACGACGGTAATTATTCGGGATGAAGCAGGCAGCAAAGCGATGAAAAAACCAAAAGGAACTTATATTACAATCGAATCACCACTTATGCTTCATGGAGATATTGACGAGAGAGAACCATTTTTGCTCTGTGTCTGTGAACAGTTGGAAAGTATGATAAAGGGACTTCGTAAAAAGAGCGTTTTGGTTGTTGGATTGGGAAACCGGGAAGTGACCTCGGATTCATTAGGACCGAAAATGACAGACGCCCTTTTTGTGACGAGACATTTTAAAGAAGAATTTGGTGCATCTTTTATGCAGGAAAATGGATATGGCTGTGTGAGTGCAATAGCACCCGGTGTCATGGCGCAGACCGGAATTGAGACTGAAGAGGTATTACAGGGGATTATACGGAAGACAAAACCGGATTTGGTAATTGTCGTGGACGCATTAGCATCCAGAAGTGTGCAAAGGCTTTGTACAACGGTACAGATTACAGATACGGGAATTGAGCCTGGTGCCGGCGTTGGAAACCGCAGGAAGGAACTAACCAAAAAGACGCTTGGAATTCCGGTTGTTGCAATTGGTGTTCCTACGGTTGTAGATGCGGCAACCATTATTTCCGACCATTTGGAGCATGTATTAGAGAAACAGGGGTATTCGGAGGAGGAAATTGAGCGGTTTATTTATGAAATTCTGACCGAGGAAACAACCGATGTGATGGTAACGCCGAAAAATATTGACGAATCGGTAAATCAAATTAGTAAAGATCTTGCAAAAGTATTAAATCATTGTTTTCAAAAACGGGATAATTATGGAAACAGCAGCATATCCTTTTATGAAAAAGAAGATATGAAGAGAGAATGAAAAATGAAGTTTGGCATGCGGGTCGCAATTGGGGTGTTTGTCACCTCTTTAGCAGGAGCGCTTTTTGTTATAAAAGATGCAGGGAAAATGGAAATAGCAGAGGAAGCGGGAAGATTTCTTGCAAAGGAGAGTTGTTTTTGCCTTTGGAATGGACAAGAAGGACGATATGTGTTAGCGGAACTCTTAGGGGGACAGTCTTATTTTGAGCCAAATCAGGCGCTGGCAGAAAGTGATGCGGGAAAGGAAAAACTGGCAGTAGTTGAAAACCGTGAACTGCAGGAAGGACAGATACCAAAACCAAGTGAGCCTCTTGTGGGTGATGTGGAAGAAAAACAGCCGGCAGTGGAAGTGTCAAACCAGGTTGTCCGCCGCAAAAACAGTACAGTGGAACAATTGCGGGAGTCACTCAGTGTGGATTATTTGTGGAAAAATTTTTATATTATAGATTCAACGACTTCTGTGACAAAAAAGCAGTTTGATGTGGCTGCGATGTTACATAAAAATTTGAAATTGAAAAAAGAAAAAGGGAAAAAACAAATTTTGATTTATCATACGCATGGTGCTTCGGAAGAGTTTTCAGACAGCAAAAAAAACGATATTAACGATTCCGTTGTCGGCGTTGGTACAGAACTTACAAAAGAACTGGAAAAAAGGGGATATTCCGTTTACCATGATACGACGAGATATGATTCTATTAACGGGGGCATTGACAGGAGCCTTGCATACAATAAATCACTGGAAGGGGTTCAAAATATACGCAAAAAAAATCCGGATATTAAAGTGCTGATTGACTTGCACCGTGATTCAGTTGGCAAAGGAAAGCATACGTATACCACCATTCAAGGGAAAAAAACGGCGATTGTCATGTTCTTTAATGGTATGAGTAGAACAAAATCGGGTGCCATTCCTTATTTGTATAATCCGAATTTACAGGGGAATCTGGCGTTTAGTCTTCAGATGAAATGCACGGCTATGGAATACTATGATGGATTTACCAAACCAATCTATCTAAAAGGATACCGCTACAATCTGCATTTGGAACCACGTTCATTATTGATTGAGCTGGGAAATGAAAATAATACGGTAGAAGA
>OGPJ01001686.1_pt1 | contig 15043 bp, 10 predicted proteins | sample 1552831 | NCBI WGS metagenome assembly OGPJ01 (sample SAMEA2579914, study PRJEB22360) | human gut metagenome | biome: human gut; feature: human-associated habitat; material: faeces | place: Denmark | collected 2008/2010
TCCCCTTCCGGGTGTCCCGCCCGGAGGGGGTGGCTGCCCCCCCCGCCGCTGCGCTTGACCTGCTGGGGGATGTCTGGCAGCAGAACACCCCGCAGCGGGCATCGGTGCAGGCGGCACTGGCAGCCGTGGAGGGCAGCGCGCAGGCCGCACCCGGCTATGCCGCCGTGCAGCGCGCCGCCCAGCGCAAGCCCGCCCGCGTGGAGGATGTCAAGGCACTGGAAAGTATTCTTGGCCCCAGTGTGCGCATCAGCCCCACGCGGTTTGAACGGTACATCAGCTGTCCGTTTGCCTATTTTATGCAGTATGTGCTGGGGGCGCGCCCGCGCCAGAAAGCCGAACTGGCCCCCAATATCAGCGGTACGCTGACCCACTGGGTGTTGGAGCAGGCCCTGCGCCGGGAGGGCAGTGCCTTTGCCAAATTGACCCAGCCGCAGCTGGAACAGCTGGTGGAAAGCCTGGTGCAGGAATACACCGCCGCCAACCTGCCCGGCGCGGGGGTGCGGATGAACTACCTGCTGGGGCGGATCCAGCGCAACCTGGTGGGGCTGCTGGGGTTCATCCAGCGGGATGTGCGGCAGTCCGGCTTTCAGCCCGTGGCGTTTGAGCTGCGCATTGATGACCGCCCGGACAGCGATGACCCGGATGCCCCACGCGTGGACCCCGTTCAGCTGGACGATGGCAGGGGGCACACGGTGCGTATTGTGGGTACGGTGGATCGTGTGGATACTATGGAACTGGGCGGCAAAACCTACATCCGTGTGGTGGACTATAAGACCGGAAGTAAAAAGTTTGACCTGCGGGAAGTGTATTACGGCCTGGACTGCCAGATGCTGCTCTACCTGTTTACCCTGGAACGCAACGGCGGGCATCTGTTCTCGCAGGGCACGGCAGCCGGGGTAGAATACCTGTGGGCGGATCCCGCGCCGGAAAATATCATTCGACCGGAAACAGATGATGCAGAACCTTTGCAGGCGCAGAACTACCCGCTGGAAGGATTGCTGCTGGATGAGCCGAGCATTTACCATGCCATGGATACCAGGGGCACCGGTGCCTTTGTGCCCCTCAGCTTCAGCGCCAAAACCGGGGAGCCAACGGCACAGTCGGCCAAAGCGCGGCTGGCGGACCGGGAAAAGTTCAACCGCATCCGGGACCACCTGGATGGAATGCTGACCGATATGGCCAAGAACCTGTACAGCGGTGAAATCGACGCGGCCCCGCTGGTGCCCAATGCAGGCAAAAGCCCCTGCCTTTGGTGTGAGTACCGCACCGTCTGCCGTCATGCGGACGGTGAAGGGGAGCGCACACCGCTTAAACCGGACGACCCGTTTGGCGCAGAGTAAACCGGCGGGGCAGCTGGAAAGTCAAGAATTCAGCCTCTTTCGACCAAACACAGCTGAATTCTGTGTTAAAAAGCATTGGAATTCGTCTTGTGTTTGTAAAATTGTCGTTATTTTCTTTGCTTTCAGATATACCTTAAAATGCAAAAACGCCGGATAAGGAGACAACAATGGCGGAAGCGAAAATTCAATTTACCCCGGCGCAGGCTGCGGCCATTCAGGCCCGCGGCGGCAGCCTGTTGGTTTCGGCTGCGGCCGGCTCTGGCAAAACGCGGGTGCTGGTGGAACGTGTGGCGGGGCTGATCACCGACCCGGACCACCCGGTGGATGCAGATTCTCTGTTGATCATGACATTTACCAATGCGGCAGCGGCCAAGCTGCGGGCGGATATTACCAAGCGCCTGGCAGCAGAGATTCGCCAGCATCCACAGGATGTGCGCCTGCGCCGCCAGCAGATGCGGCTGGCATCCATCGGCACAGTGGATGCGTTCTGCCTGCATTTTGTGCAGCAGAACTTTTCGGCTCTGGATGTTCCGCCGGATTTTACCATTGCGGATGACGCTACCCTGGTGCGCCTGCAGCAGGAAACCCTTTCCACCGTGCTGGAACAGGCATATACCGATCCTGACTTCTGTGCCTTTGCGGACCTGTATGACCGCGGCCGGACGGATGATACCACAGGCCGGGCGGTGCAGGAACTGTATCACTTTACCCAGGCGCTGCCACACCCGGCGCAGGCGCTGCAGCGCTTTGTTGAAATGTGGCAGAGCGATGCCCCACCGGAAAAGACCCAGTGGGGGCAGGCCGTTCTGCGGGAAACCTCTGCGCGGATCAAGGGCGTATTGCGCCTTTTGCGCACGGCGCAAAAAATTGCAGCGAAGGACCCGGCGGCGGATAAAGCCCTGACAGCCGTACTGATGGATGACGAAGACCGCATGCTGCTGGTGCTGGATCGGCTCGATCACGGCGCGTGGGACACCGTTCCGGAAGCACTGGATAACGCAGATAACTGGCGCAGAGCCGGGCGGGTGCCCGGTGGGATCGCATCCAACATAGCGGCAATGTCGGCCAATATGCTGCGGGACCGCGCCAAAAAACAGATAGCGACCCTGAGAACGGACTTTTTGCTCTGCCCGGCAGCTGACTATCAGGCAGACCGCCGCCGCGCCGCCCCGCTTGTGGCTGCGCTGGTCCGCGCAGTGGAGCAGTACCGCCGCACACTGCTGGAAGCTAAACTGGCAGAAAAAGTGCTGGACTATGCAGACCTGGAGCACATGACGCTGGAACTGCTGCTGACACCGGAGCACGAGCGCACCAGCCTGTGCCGCACCGTCAGCGCGCGGTACTCTGCTGTGCTGGTGGACGAATACCAGGATACCAACGCGCTGCAGGATGCTATCTACTTTGCCCTTGCCACGCCGGATGCTTCTAACCTGTTTTTTGTGGGGGATATCAAGCAGAGCATTTACCGTTTCCGCCAGGCGGACCCCTCCGTCTTTGTGGGCAAGCAGACGGCGTGGCAGCCCTACCCGGCCGATGCCCCGGTACCTTACCCGGAACCGGCCACCATTGCGCTGGATGCCAACTTCCGCAGTGCGCCGGATGTAATCCGGGGGATCAACTACTTTTTTGAAACGTTTTTCTCCCGCCGGCTCGGCGGCATTGATTACGGCGATGGCCAGCGCCTTGTGGTGGGCAGAAAAGACGAAACCTACCCCGGCCTGTGCGAGCTGGATGTGATCCGCGAAGCCGATACCGCGGCAGATGCCCGCACCATTGCTGCACGCATTGCCCAGATGATGGCGGATGGTTACCCCGTGCGGGACGCCGAACCCGGCAAAAACCGCCCCTGCCAGTATGACGATTTCTGTATTCTGCTGCGCGGCCGTTCGGACTTTGCGCTGTATGAAGCTGCCCTGACCGCGCTGGATATCCCGGTTTATGCCGATGTGGCGGCTGACCTGCTGGACGCCCCTCATGTGCGCCCCTTTGCCGCACTGCTGCGTGTGCTGGATAACCCGGCACAGGATGTGGAGCTTTCCTCTGTGCTGCTCAGCCCGCTGTACCCTTACACGCCGGATGATCTGGTGCAGCTGCGCGCGGCTGTGCGCGGCGGCAGCCTGTATGCGGCGGGGCTGCACGGCAGCGACCCGCGCTTTGCACCGTTTTTGCAGGATATGGAGGTTTACCGCGAGCTGGCCCGTACCCTGACGGTGGGGCAGCTGATCGAAGAGCTGTTTGCCCGCACGGGTTACCTGGCGGCGGTCGGCGCCATGCCGGACGGTGCCCGCTGCCGGGATGACCTGCTGGCATTTGCCGCGTGGGCAGCGAACGCCGGGGCGCGTGGTCTTTCGGCCCTGGTGCGCGCAATGGATGCCGCCAAGGCGGGCAGCGGGGTGCAGGCGCCTTCCATCGGCCAAAGCCGCCCCGGCTGCGTGAGCATTATGACGGTCCACCGCTCCAAAGGGCTGGAATTCCCGGTGGTGTTTGTGGCCAACACCTCCCACAAGTTCAACCAGAGCGATGCCATCTATCCGGTGCTGTATCATAAGGAGCTGGGCATTGGCCTGATGCTGCGCGCGGGCAGCAGTGCCAGCCGCTACAAAACGCTGCCTTATACCGCCGTGGTGCAGACGATCAAACGTGAAACACTCAGCGAGGAAATGCGCATTTTATATGTGGCGCTGACCCGTGCGCAGGATGCGCTGATCATTACGGTACCGCTGAAAAGACCGGAAAGTGAATTGAAAAATCCGGCCATGTTTGCCAGCGCCGAGGCAACGGATGCCGAAGCCATGCTGGGGGCACAGAACTGGGCGCTCTGGCTGCTGACGGCAGCTATGCTGCACCCGGCCAGCGAGGAACTGTGGAAATACAGCGAACTGCTGCCCCATCATATCCCAACGGAAGCGCCGCTGAACATCCGCCTGCTGGACCCGCCCCCCGCGGTGCAGGCAGCGGAGCCGGAAGCCCCGGCCCTGCCGGACGATGCCCTGACCGAACGCCTGCTGGAAGCGTTTACATGGCAAAGCCCCAACAAAGCGCTGGAAACCATCCCGGTTAAAGTCAGTGTCAGCGCCGTGACCCACACCAAACAGGAACTGACCCTGCGCCGCCCGGCCTTTTTGCAAAAGTCCGGCATGACCGGGGCGGAACGCGGCACGGCCATCCATGCGTTTTTGCAGAGCGTCCCCTTTGGCCCGCAGCCGCCAGAGCTGGAAGCCGAAGTGCAGCGCCAGCTGGACCTGCACCTGCTGGACCCGGAGCTGGCCAAAGTGCTGGATCTGGAACAGGTACGCCCGTTTTTTGCCAGCGGGGTATGGCAGCGCATTGCCGCTGCCCGCCAGGTCCTGCGGGAAGAACCGTTCATTACCGCGCTGCCGGCCGGAGAAGTCGTCCCCGAAGCGGCGGGGCAGGGGAGAGCGGCCAAGGCCCCGGTGCTGGTGCAGGGCATTGCCGATGTGGTGCTGGTGTTTGACGACCACGCCGAAATTCTGGACTATAAAACCGATAAAAGCCGCAATGCCACCTATTATATTGAGAGCTATGCCGCGCAGCTGCGGCTGTACCGCCGTGCGTTTGCCCTGCGTTTGCCGGTGCCGGTAACAAAGCTGACCATCTACTCGTTCGCCATGCAGGATGAGATTGATATCCCGCTGGAATAGGCCGCCTTTGGAATAGGCGATAAACTTTTGGGCAGATAACGTGATTTTTTTCTGCCTGCCCCCCTTGACGCACGGGGGTTGGTATGCTATTATAGTAATACCTCTTTTGCGGGTCTATTTTTTTGTGCCCATTTTTAGGCACAGGGCCCGCGGGCGCAAAGGGCGGCAACCCTTTGCACAACGAGGGAGGCCTTTGGGCGCAGCGCAAAGCATCAAGCTTTAACTTCGGTGCTGCACCCGTATAAACCGTTAATTGGAGGTGCCGAACGAATGACTGTCAAGATCACCCTGGCCTGCACCGAGTGCAAGCAGCGTAACTACAACAAGGAAAAGAACAAGAAGAACAACCCGGATCGTCTTGAGATGAAGAAGTATTGCCGTTTCTGCAAGAAGCATACTGTTCACCGCGAAACAAAGTAAGTTTGAAGGAGCTTTTAAGATGGCTGATAACAAAGCGGTAAACCAGACCGCCGCCAAGCCGGAAGAAGCTAAAGCCGACAAAAAGGCTAAGGCAAACGACGGCAAAAAGAAGGTTCCCTTCACTGCCAAGGTCAAGAACTTTTTTGGCCGTATCACCAAGTATTTCCGTGATACCAAAAGCGAGCTGAAAAAGGTTGTGTGGCCCAGCAAGGAAGACACCCGCAACAACACCATTACCGTTATTGTGGTTGTGGTAATCGCGGCTGTTGTGCTGGTGCTGCTGGACATGGCGTTTGGCGGTATCATTCACCTGCTGATCGGCGCGTGAACCGGCTTTTGAGCGGAGGCAACTATGGCTGAACAAGCATATTGGTATGTTGTGCATACCTATTCCGGCTATGAAAACAAAGTCGCAACGGATCTGATGACCATGGTGGAAAACCGCCGCATTCAGGATCTTATCTGCGATGTCAAGGTCCCCACCGAGACCGTGATGGAGGATCAGTTTGATAAAACCGGCAATAAGATCGGCGAAAAAGAAGTTCAGCGCAAGATCTACCCCGGCTATGTCTTTGTCAAAATGGTCATGAACGATAATACCTGGTACATTGTCCGCAACACCCGCGGCTGCACCGGTTTTGTCGGCCCGGCTTCCAAGCCGGAACCCCTCTCGGAGGAGGAAGTCGCCAAGCTCGGCGTTGATAACGGCGTTGCCGCGCCCGAAGTCGATTATGCCGTGGGCGACAATGTCGAGATCACTTCCGGCACAATGGAAGGTTCCATCGGTACGGTGGAAGAGATCAATCTCGACGAACGCAAGGTCCGCATCAAGATCAACATGTTTGGCCGCGAAATCCCGGCAGAACTTGGTCTGCACGAAGTCAAACTTCTGTAAGCGGAACTTAGCGCAAATCGCCTGGCAACAGGCAAGTAATTCCGGTAGAAACTGCGCATGAGCAGTTTTTATAGAGCGTGCGAGGGTCGCATGCTCGTGGGAGGCCTGCACCGCGGGCCGCAACTCACCACAAATTTTGGAGGTGCAATTTATCATGGCACAGAAAATCACTGGCTACATTAAGCTGCAAATTCCCGCCGGCAAGGCAACTCCGGCTCCCCCTGTTGGTCCTGCTCTGGGCCAGAAGGGCGTTAACATCATGGCGTTCACCAAGGAGTTCAACGAACGTACCAAGGGCCAGATCGGCATGATCATCCCCGTTGTCATCACTGTTTACGCTGACCGTTCCTTCAGCTTCATCACCAAGACCCCGCCGGCTCCGGTCCTGATCAAGAAGGCCGCTGGCATCGACACCGCCTCTGGCGTGCCCAACAAGAACAAGGTTGGCTCCATCACTCTGGCTCAGGCCGAAGAGATCGCCAAGACCAAAATGCCTGACCTGAACGCTGCTTCTCTGGAAGCTGCCGTCAGCATGATCAAGGGCACCTGCCGCAGCATGGGCGTCACCGTCGAGGGCTGATCAAGCTCTTTTGCGTGGGAGGATAAATCCGATAACTACCACAATGGAGGAATAAAGTAATGAATCACGGTAAACATTATGTCGACAGCGCTAAGCTGATCGACCGTACCAAGACCTACGAGCCCCAGGAAGCCCTGGAGCTGTGCTGCAAGACCGCTAAGGCCAAGTTCGACGAGACCGTTGAGCTGCATGTCCGCCTTGGCGTTGACAGCCGCCATGCTGATCAGCAGGTCCGCGGCGCTGTTGTTCTGCCCAACGGCACTGGCAAAAACGTTCGCGTTGTTGCTATCTGCAAGGGCGACGCTGCTAAGGCTGCTGAGGCTGCCGGTGCTCAGGAAGTTGGCGATGATGATCTGATCGCCAAGATCCAGGGCGGCTACCTGGACTTCGACGTTCTGGTTACCACCCCGGATATGATGGGCCGCGTTGGCCGCTTGGGTAAGATCCTCGGACCTCGTGGTCTGATGCCGAACCCGAAGGCTGGCACCGTTACCCCCGACGTTGGCAAGGCTGTTACCGATGCCAAAGCCGGTAAGATCGAGTACCGCCTGGACAAGCAGAACATCATCCATGTTCCCGTTGGCAAGGCTTCTTTTGGCGCTGAAAAGCTGATGGCCAACCTGGACACCGTCCTGGAAGCCATTGCTAAGGCTAAGCCGGCTGCTGCCAAGGGCCAGTACTTCAAGAGCGCAACCATCGCCACCACCATGGGCCCCGGCGTTCGCGTTGCCACCAACAAGTATGGTGTATAAGAGAATTTTCTCTTGAAAAATGCTTGACAAACGCACATTCCCGTGCTATTATAATTAAGCTGTTTTTAAGACAGCAGGCGCCCTTTGGGGCCTAACGGGTTTGACCCACCTGCCGAGAAACGTGCGTTTTGAATTTGCTTCAAAGCCATTTTCCCGGCAACGGGAAAGTGGCTTTTTCTTTTGATAGAGCCGCTTGCCTGTATATCTTACAAGCGGAATGAGGTGAAAACAAATGCCCAGTGCAAAGATTCTGGAAGCCAAGAAGGCTTATGTTGCAGAACTGAACACCAAGATCGCTGGTTCTCTGGCTGGCGTTGTCGTTTCTTACAACGGCATCAGCGTTGCTGATGATACCAAGATGCGTAAGGAACTGCGTGAAGCTGGCGTTGAGTACATGGTTGTCAAAAACACCATGCTGCGCCGTGCTGTTGCTGGCACCCAGTACGAAGCTATTGCTGAGTACTTCAAGGGTGATACCGCAATTGCTCTGTCTGCTGAGGACCCGGCTGCTGCTGCCCGCATCCTGTGCAAGGTTGCTGACGCAGACAAGTCCAAGCGCTTCACTGTTAAGGGTGGCTTCTGCGACGGCCAGGTGCTGGATGCCGCTGGCGTCAAGGGCCTGTCCACCATGCCCAACCGCGAAGGCCTGCTCTCTATGCTGGCTGGCTCCCTCAACGGGATCATCGGCGGTCTGGCTGTTGCGATCCAGGGGATCGTCGACAAGCAGGAAGAAACCCCCGCTGCCTGATTTATCTTGCAGCATGAGGAAAGCGGCGTAAACCTCAACAAAACCGCCGCACACAAACAATTATAAAAATTATGGAGGTAACTACCATGGCTTCTGAAAAGATCACTGCCATTGTCGAGTCTGTCAAGACTATGACCGTTCTCGAGCTGAAAGAGCTCGTTGATACCATTTGCGAAGAGTTCGGCGTTTCCGCTGTTGCTGCTGCCGCTCCGGCTGCTGCTGGCGCTGCTGCTCCTGTTGAGGAAGAGAAGACCGAGTTCGATGTCATCCTGGCTGATGTCGGCGCTAACAAGATGCAGGTCATCAAGGCTGTTAAGGAGCTGACCGGCGCTTCTCTGATGGAAGCTAAGAAGCTCGTTGAGACTGCCAACGCTAAGCTGAAGGAGCAGGCTTCCAAGGCTGACGCTGAGGAAATGAAGAAGAAGCTGGAAGAAGTCGGCGCTAAGGTTGAGCTGAAGTAATTCTTCTTACTTGAATCTTTTCCAAACCGCCCCGTGGTGTAAACCGCGGGGCGGTTTTTGTATGTCAGCCACCTGGATCCCCTTTGCGCGAAATACACAAATCACGGTTTCATTTTTGTACAAAAACGAGAATTTGACAGTGTGATTTTACAAATGTTCAAGATATATCCATTTCTTTCTGACACAAAAATCCTTATAATAATAATGATATAAATAAAGTGCTCTCTGCGCCTGGTTCCATATAAAAATAGGGCAGGAGAGTGCCGATAAAATTATTGGGTGTTAAGTACGGGAAAGGCACAGCCACACACCGTACACCGGCAAAACATGCACGGTGCTGTTGGTTTTGTGTTTTTGGTACTGTGGTTAATCAGGTAAGGAGTGTGTATATGGAGGAGCAAAAGCCAAAAGGCAACGGTATGGAAAAAATCGCTACCTTTATTGTGGATAAGCGCAACCTGTTCTTTCTACTTTATGCATTTGCGTTAATTTTCAGTATTGTAGCAACCGGCTGGGTCAAGGTGGAAAATGATATTACTACCTACCTGCCGGAGGATACCGAAACCCGCCAGGGCCTGACCGTGATGAATGATAACTTTGTTACATACGGCACAGCCCGCGTGATGGTTTCCAATGTTACATATGAAACCGCCGAGAATATCTGCGGTGACCTGGAAAGCATTGATGGCGTTACCAGCGTGGATTTTGATGATACCACGGACCACTACAAATCCGCTTCGGCGCTGTTCAGCGTAACGTTTGACGGTACCACAACGGACGATATCAGCGTCCATGCGCTGCATACCATCCGGGATATGCTGGCCGGGTACGATACCTATATTGATACCGAAGTCGGTGTGGATACCTCCGCAGACCTGCAAAGCGAGATGAGCGTCATTCTGGTACTGGCGGCCATCGTCATCGTGCTGGTGCTTACCCTTACGTCCCGTTCCTATGCCGAGGTTCCGGTTCTGATTATGACCTTTGGCGCGGCGGCTTTGCTGAATATGGGCACCAACTTCCTGTGTGGCACCATTTCCTTTATCTCCAACTCCGTTACCGTTATTCTGCAGCTGGCACTGGCCATTGACTACGCCATCATCCTGTGCCACCGCTTCTCGGATGAGCACGAAACCAAGGATACGCGGGAGGCCTGTATCGCGGCATTGTCCAAGGCAATCCCCGAAATCAGCTCTTCCTCTCTGACCACCATTTCCGGCTTGGGGGCTTTGGCGTTCATGCACTTTGGCATTGGCCGCGATATGGCAACCGTGCTGATCAAGGCTATTCTGTTCAGCTTGCTGTCGGTGTTTACCTTGATGCCCGGCCTGCTGATGGTGTTCAGCAAAAAGATCGATGCAACCCGCCATAAAAACCTGATCCCCAAGATCACCTTCCTGGGCAAGTTTGATGTCGCCACCCGGTTTATTGTCCCGCCGATTTTTGCCGTTGTGGTTGTAGTCACCGCAGTGCTGGCCAACAAGTGCCCCTACTGCTACAGCTATACAGACCTGGTCACCGCCAAGCAGAGTGAAAGCCAGATTGCCCACCAGAAAATCAAGAACACTTTTGGTGTCAACAACATGGTGGCGGTGATCGTGCCGACAGGGGATTATGATTCCGAACGCCAGCTGCTCAAGGACCTGGATTCCTGCGCGGAAGTAAAATCCACCCAGGGCCTGGCCAACATTGACGCTATGGATGGCTACAAACTGGCCGATGCCCTGACCCCGCGCCAGATGTCGGAACTGGCCGGGCTGGATTACGAGGTGGCCGAAGCCCTGTACGCCGCCTATGCCGTGGACCAGAACGAATACGGCAAGTTGATCAGCGGCCTTGGCGATTATAAAGTACCGCTGTTTGATATGTTCATGTTCCTGCAGCGGGAGATGAAAGACGGCAACATTACGCTGGACGGCGACATTCAGGAAACGCTGGATGACCTGTTTGAACAGCTGAACAAGGCACAGCTGCAGCTGCAAAGCGATAAATACAGCCGCCTGGTTGTCTACCTGAACCTGCCGGAAGAAAGTGGCGAGACCATGGACTTCCTGGATACGATGCACGCCTTGATTGCTAAGTATTACAGCAGCGATACCTACATTGTCGGTAACTCCACCAACGTCAAAGATCTGTCCAGCTCCTTTGGCGAGGATAATATGCTGATCAGTGTGCTGTCCGCTTTGTTTGTTGTCATTATCCTGCTGTTCACCTTCAAATCGGCCGGTCTGCCGGTGCTGCTCATCGTTGTCATTCAGGGCAGTATCTGGATCAACTTCTCGGTGCCGACCATCCAACATGAATCGCTGTACTTCCTGGGTTACCTGATTGTCAACTCCATCCAGATGGGTGCAAACATTGACTATGCTATCGTTATTTCCAGCCATTACACTGACCTGAAAAAAGAAATGCGGCCCAAAGAGGCAATGATCGCCGCATTGAACGAAGCGTTCCCTACTATCTTTACATCCGGCACCATTCTGGCGGTGGCCGGTGCGCTGATCGGCGTTATGACCACCAATCCGGTCATCGCTGCCATCGGCACCTGCCTGGGCCGCGGCACGGTCATTTCCATTGTGCTGGTTATGGCGGTTCTGCCCCAGATCCTGCTCATCGGCGATACCATTGTGGAGCGCACCAGCTTTGATGTAAAAGTTCCTGTGGATCTGTCCCGCGTCAACCGCACGGCCAGCGGCAACATGCGCGTCAGCGGCCGGGTGCGCGGCTATGTGAACGGTGTGATCGATGCCGAGATCAAGGGTACGTTGAACGGTACGTTGAATGCCTCTGTTACCAGCGGCACAACGATAGAACCAACAAAGCCTGATTTTTATCTGCCGGAAAGCAAGGAACAAGCGGCGGCTGAATGGGCAGAAAATTATACGGAAGGGGAGGAAGTCTGATGGAACGCAATACAGCAAAACGCACGCTGGAAAAACTCCTCTCTGTGTGTATCTGCCTGTGTATGCTGGGGGCTATGCTGCCCGCCCAGGTGTTTGCCGAGGAAGCCGACACCGCCCAGACCGAAACCGTGCAGGATACGGCCCCAAAAGATACGGTCTACCTTTCCAGCGCGGATGACCTGATCCAGCTGGCCAAGGACTGCCGCCTGGACAGTTGGAGCCAGAACCGCACCGTTGTGCTGGAAGCCGATATTGACCTTTCCAGTGTTGACTTTAACGGTATCCCCAGCTTTGGCGGCACATGGGAAGGCCAGAACCACGCCATTACCGGCCTTTCCCTCAGCCAGGACGGCAGCGTGCAGGGCTTATTCCGCTATGTGCAGCAGGGGGCCCTGGTGCGCAATATGACGGTAAAGGGCCGCATCAAGCCGGGCGGCACCCGCGCCAGCGTGGGCGGCATTGCGGGCAGCAACGCCGGTACGATTGAAAATTGCGCGTTTGACGGCGTGGTATCCGGCACCAGCCAGATTGGCGGCATTGCCGGTGTCAATACGGTCAAGGGCAGCATCAACGGCTGCACGGTAAGCGGCACAGTGTACGGCAGCCACTTTGTGGGCGGCGTTGTGGGCCAGAATGACGGCGTAGCTGCCAACTGCACCAACGCGGCCAGCGTGAATACCACCGTGAGCCAGAACGAAGTCAAGCTGAATGACCTGACCCTGGACGATTTGCTGAAAACCGAAAAGGCCAACGATGTGACCGATGCAGGCGGCATTGCGGGCAACAATGCCGGTGTGCTGCGCGCCTGCATCAACCGCGGAACCATTGGCTACAGCCACATTGGCTATAATGTCGGCGGTATTGCCGGCAGCCAGACCGGCTATGTGGAAGGCTGCGTGAACTATGGCACCGTCAACGCCCGCAAGGAGGGCGGCGGCATTGTGGGCCAGATGGAACCCTCCAGCGTGCTGCAATATAACCAGGATACCTTGCAGGAATTGCAGGGCGAACTGAATACCCTTTCTGCCCTGATGAACAAGGCCACCAACGATGCCTCGGCTTCTTCCAGTGAGCTGACCAGCCAGCTGAATGACCTGACCGGCCGGGTGGACAGCGCGCGCGAAGCCGTGGATACCCTGATCGATAAGACGGTCAACGGGTTTGATATCGGCACCCAGACCATCAACATTACCGACCTGACCAAACTGACCGGGCAGGGGACGATCAATGGCAGCGGCAACGGCAGCGCTGCCGGGTCCGGCAATGGCAACATCAACGGCACCATTGAGCTGGTGCCCACCCCGGAGCCGACCGAAGAACCGGAGGAAACCCCGGAACCCACCGAAACGCCGGCTGTGACGGAAGCCCCCACCGCGGCCCCTGACCCGGATCCGACTGCGGCGCCTGCCCCGGAGCCGGACCAGCCTGACGACCAGCCCGCAGAGCAGAGCGAGGACGACCGCGAGGACGAAGCACATGGCCGCCCCCGCCGCAATGAACCCACTTTTGATGTGGATCTCGATTTTGGCGGGGAAGGCGGCGGTAACGCTGGCGGCGATGCGACCATCGACCATGGCGGCGAAGGCCAGATCGACAGCAACATTGACCTGACGGTGCCCAGTATTACGCTGAGCGACCGCGATTCCATCACCGCAGCCCGCAGCAGCCTGAACGGCAGGCTGGCTTCCATCATTGACGGTGTGAGCAGCCTGAACACCAACACCGGCAGCCACACCCAGGCTTTGATCCAGGATGTGCAGGCCATCAGCAGCCAGCTGAACAAAATTGGCGATACGCTGGCTGGTGCTGCAGACCAGAGCGAGGACGACAACAACCTGTTTGAAGATGTTTCAGACAGCGATACCGATGGCGATACCGAAGGTAAAGTGTTCAACTGCATGAACCTTGGCGAGGTAAACGCCGATATCAATGCAGGCGGCATTACCGGCGCCATGGCCCGTGAAAACGACCTGGACCCCGAAGATGATACCAAAACCAGCGGCAGCAGCTCACTGAATGTGACCTACAAGACTCGCATCGTGGTGCGGGACTGCATCAATAAGGGGGCTGTCAATGTCAAGAAAAAAGGCGGCGGTGGCATCGTTGGCAGCATGGATATGGGCTCGGTGCTGCAAAGCTATAACTTTGGCAATCTGGAATCGGACGATGCGGATTATGTTGGAGGTATTGCCGGGCAGAGCAAGTCCATCATCCGCCGCAGCGCAGCCAAGTGCCGCCTGAGCGGTGATAACTATGTCGGCGGCATTGCGGGCAGCGGCTTTACCATTACCGGCAGCCGCAGCTTTGTGCTGGCGGATGGCGATGAGTATGTCGGCGCGATTGCCGGCGGGCTGGAAAGCAGCAATTCCATCACCAACCTGAACAGCGCGCTTCAGGATTCCGAGTCCGAGCAGAGCGGCAACTATTTTGTCAGCGAAACGCTGGGCGGCATTGACGGCGTAAGTTATGCAGGTCAGGCGGAACCGCTTTCGTTCCAGGAATTCTGTGACATGACGGCACAGGAGGGTATGCCGGATGAATTCCACAATGTTACCCTGAATTTTGTCGCCAACCAGGTTACGGTGGAAGCTGTTACGGTGGAGTACGGTGCGGCCTTTGATATGGCCAATGCGCCGGAGCTGCCTGTCAAGGGCGGCTATACGGCAGAATGGTCGGACTTTGACCATGACCATGTTGTGTTTGACCAGACGATTGAAGCAGTATACACCCCGCTGGATTCCGTGGTGCAGAGCGGCGATACCCGCAACGGCCTGCCCATCCTGTTGGCAGAGGGCGCTTTTGGCACGGCGGAAGTAACGCTGACCCCGTCCAGCGAAAGCCCCGGCGCGGTGGGAACGCTGCTGGAATGCTGGGAAATCACCCTGCCGGAGGACCACTCCGACAGCCATGTGCTGCATTATCTGGCACCTTCGGACAATACTGTGGTATACCTGCGCGATGCTGATGGCAGCTGGCGCAAAGCAGACACCACCGAGGACGGCAGCTATCTGGTGTTTACCGCCATGACGGACGAAACGACCCTTGCCGCAGTAGAAAAGCCCGGCATTCCGCTGCCAATTCTGATCGGCGGCGCCGTAGCAGCGGTGCTGCTGGTTATCCTGTCCATTCTGGGCCACAAACACCGCAAAAAGCGCCTGACCAAAAAAGCAGAACAGGAACGCAAACGAGCCGAAGAAACCGAAAACGGCTGGTTCTACTAAGGCAATACCGCACAATTCCCGCCTAACGGCTCAAGCACCGCTCCGGCGGCTGCGGCACGGC
>OGPJ01001691.1_pt1 | contig 15001 bp, 8 predicted proteins | sample 1552831 | NCBI WGS metagenome assembly OGPJ01 (sample SAMEA2579914, study PRJEB22360) | human gut metagenome | biome: human gut; feature: human-associated habitat; material: faeces | place: Denmark | collected 2008/2010
AGATCTGGCACTGGCACGACAGGGCGTTTCCGGTGCATTCTCCGGCAATGCAGCACGTCTGGCAGCAGATGTGGATCAGAGCGGCAGCGTAAACGGTACAGATCTCCAGCTGATTCAGGATTATCTGCTGGGAAAAATCACAGAATTTCCGATTGCAGAAAAAATAGTGGATACAGCAGCAATGGAAAAGCTGTTTGCCGGAATTACGCCAGCTGCCAGCTATAAAGCAGAAGGGGAAAATAACCCGCTGTTTACCCAGCGATTCGGAGCTGACCCTGGTGTCATGGAGTATAACGGCAGAGTGTATGTCTACACCACCAACGATGTCATTGAGTATGACAGCAATGGAAATGTCACCGAAAATACCTACGCACAAGTCAACAAGATCAACTGTATCTCCTCCGACGACATGGTAAACTGGACCGATCATGGTGCGATTCCGGTGGCAGGTACAGAGGGAATCGCCAAATGGGCAACTTGTTCCTGGGCACCCTGTGCCGCACACAAGACCATCAATGGCAAGGAAAAGTTTTTCCTCTATTTCTGTAACGGCGGAAATGGTGTCAGCGTGCTGACCGCAGACAGCCCCACTGGTCCGTGGAGCGATCCGCTGGGAAAGGCACTGATTACCAGAGCAACACCCAATTGCGGTGATATAACATGGCTGTTTGATCCGGCAGTTATGGTAGACGATGACGGAACCGGTTATCTCTGCTTCGGCGGCGGTGTGCCGGACGGAAAAGATGCTATGCCGGGAACTTCCCGCGTGGTGAAACTGGGCGAGGATATGATCAGTCTTGCCGAAACGCCGGTGACCATTGAAGCACCGTATCTGTTCGAGGATTCCGGTATCAATAAAATTGGTGACACCTACTATTACACCTACTGCTCCAACTGGAATACTTCCGGAAATTCCTACGGAATGACCAGCGGTGCCATTGAGTATATGACTGCCAGCAACCCCCTCGGTCCGTATACTTACGGCGGAGAACTGTTCCCGAATCAGGGGAAGTTTTTCGGACTGTACGGCAACAATCATCATTCCATCTGTGCGGTAAATGGACAGCTGTACTTGTTCTATCACAACCGCAGCGTAGAAAAGGCAATGGGGATCGAGGGCAATTATCGCAGTCCGCAGGTGGATCAGATCACAATGACCGGTACGAAAATCAATACGGTTACCGGCACAATGAAAGGAATCGCACAGCAGAAGTCTGTGAATCCCTACGTCAAGAATCCGGCGGAGATGATGTCCGACCAAGCCGGCATCAATGTCCGTGGACTGGGTGATACAGTTGTCACGGAAATTGACAAGGGCGACTGGATCAAGGTCAGCGGTGTTGATTTTTCCAAGGGTGCATCGCAGATCGTTCTGACAGCATCTTCAAAGTCCGGCTGTGCAGTGAAGATCTGCACTGGTTCTCCTACGGGAAAGGCTGTGGGGTATGCCGAGATTCCGGCAGGCGGCAAGCTGTCCGAAGTTTCGGCTGCGGTGCAGGGACTTACCGGAAATCAGGATTTGTACTTTGTATTCAGCGGTCAGGCAGAAATGGATTGCTGGATTGCAAAGTAAAGGAAACACTGCCTAAAAATGCTCTTCTCCCCAATGGGAAGAATCATTTGCAATAGATCTCTGCGGCTCTGTTCCAAGCCGCAGATAAAAAAAGAAATCTCTGAAAATTCATGCTGTTCCAAGAATTTTTAGGGCAGCACCAGTTTCCCGAAAGGAAACAAAACGCTGAACGATCTTGTGCATAAGACCGTTCAGCGTTTTCTTATTGATTATGTCCGCGTAAAAATGAATACATGTAAGGCAACACTTTCAGTGTTTTCCTCAGTTTTGGCTGATTATTTTGAAACCGGAAGCGTGTCGATCACACGAATCAAAAATTGCAGAAGATAGATCGTGTCAGACGTATCAATTTCATTATTCTGGTCGACGTCAGCATTTCGCTTTGCGGTTTTGTTCAGTTTCACAGCTCCGGTAAGGCATTTGTTCAGTAATACGCAGTCTGTGATGTCGATTTCGCCGTCCAGATTAACATCGCCGTACAGTGTTTCCAGTGTGTTGTTTTCCGAAAGTCCATAGGGATCCAGCGTGTAGAATGTCAATGCAGTATTATTGGAAGCATACCACTGTACGCATTGATTGCTGGTGTTGAAAATGGGCTGACAGTCGGATAACCGATAGTTTAAGGTTTCTACTTTAGATGTCGCAGTTCCTTCACTATTGATCGTAACCGCTTTGACAGTGATGTTATGCTCACTGTCAACTTCTTCCCACATCACAAGGAACTGTTCTTCATTGAGGGCTACCAATTGCGGTGTCCGTACACTGATGCCGTCCTTTTCTGTATGCTTTGTAAGAAAGATGGTGCTTTTGACATCGAGATCTTTGGAGAGTATGGTGACAAAGACGTTTCGCTGTCCTGATGCAGAATAGTTATTCTCGTCTGTCATATCTACAGAATTTCCGGCAATGATGCAGTTTTGTTTTGAAAGGGCAAATCCGCCGACAGAAACACCGGTGGCATTGTCCCCGATCCCGCCAAGAATGGAATAGGCATAATTGTATCGGACATCTGTGATTTTTCCGTCCACATCACATTTCGTGATTGCAACGGCACGAGGATTTGCATCGCCGTGGTCCACCCGATAGACCGATTTTCCGTCAGTACAGATAAACTGGTTGAAAGAATGGCTGACATAACCTGCCTGTGCGAGGTTCATGACGTCGGAATAGGAATCTAAAACTTTCAGTGTATTTTCATCAAGAACAAATGTCATGTTTGCCTGATGATTCAGTCCGTCACTGGAAGTGTACATTTCATGGCAGGTGTGGATGTAAAGCTTTCCGGCAGTTTCCGTCATTCGCAGAGAACCGGCATCGAATGGAATATACGTGTTTTCTCCATAGATCGATTTGGAATCTAATTTTTCCCAGTTCTTAGAGTATTTTACAACACGCATTATTTCTACGCTGTCATCATTATCAGGATTGGACTGCCCATAGACTAAAAAGTTGTAGTCGCTGCCGCTGTAATAACCGCCGAACAGTTTTAACTCATCAGAAATCGTCTGGGAATCCAACAGCTGGAAATCTGCGGAATAGTGTTCGATGACAAAGCCTTTATTGCGAATATGTTCTCCTCGCGTCAGTGTACCGTCCTCATTTTTGGTGAGATAGGAATTGACAGTGCTGGACCAGACGCTGTAATTGTTGGCGGAGAGATTGATGCTGGAAGCACCCGTTGTAGTTTTGATGCCGTCTGCCGCACTTTTTGTGTGCGGTAATACAGTAATTGTAATTGTCGCAGAAAGCAGGCCGTTTTTGCTGGTGCAGGTGATTTCTGCGGTACCCTCATGCCATGCAGAGATCGTGCCGTTTTCATTGACGCTGACAACACTGCTGTCACTGCTTTTCCAGATATATTTTGCCGAAGAAGAAACATCAGAAACTGCGGTGAGTGTTTCCGTGTCGCCGGCGTTCAGCGTTGTTTTTTCAGCAGAAATGGAAAGTTCTGTTGCAGATCTCCAGTCCATGAATTCGAGAGAATAAGTGTCGTTTTCTTTTTCTACGACAACGACAACATCATCCATTTTCAGTAAGTTGAAAACGTTGTTTTGCGTTGTGTTTCGGGCGAGTTCTGCACCGTCCTTCAGGCGGTATTCCACCAGTGTATTGTTATTGGCATAGACGATCAGACTATCGTTGGCGGCATTGTAGACAGTCCGCACACCAATACTGTTGTAATCGGAGTAACTGCTGGAATCATCTTCGACAGGACGCGACACGGAAAGAACTGTATCCATGCTCTTGCCGTTGAACTGATAGGCATAGAGCATGCCTACCAGTACACTTTGTGCGACAATGTATTTGTCATTCAGAACTTCCGCAGAACGCTGATGATTCATATAGGCATCTTGGCAGAGATACAGAAGGCAGTCCATATCCCGCTGAATCAGACCGCTTTCCATAAAGGAATTAGAAGAATCCAGCAGATACAGTTTGTTCTCTTCTACCTTTCCCATTGTCAGTCCTTTTCCGGGGTGATGATAGCCCCATGAATAATAGTCATAATAGCTTTCCATGTAAAAGGTGCCGTTCTGACTTTCAAAACCGTCAAAGTTATAGATTTTCACGCTGGGATCGACCTGTGAAAGGACATCGCCCTCAGGGCTTAGCAGATAGATTCGATATTTAGAAGTTTTATCCGTATTGTATCCTGCGAAATAAATGCGTCCCTGTGCATCTGCACCGATCGCTGTACCAGAATATCCGGATACCCAAATTTGTCGGAGCAGGCTCTGCGTTTGCAGATCGTAGACAGAGATCCGGCTCTGAGAAACTACATAGAGCATATCGCCGGTAGTGTAAGCGTTTGTGCAGTCAGAAAAATTGTAGACTTGTTCATAGGTCTGGGTCACCAGAGAGTAGAAGAACAGCGAACTTCCCTGTAAAAAGTAAATGCCGTGGAGCTTTTCAGAGGGGATCTGCATCGTTGTAGTAGAAATGCTGGTGTAATTTAAAATCGTCTGATCCAGCTCCAGTGTTCCGCTGGTGGGCATTGTGAAACGTTCTCCGGTTACAGTGACAGCAATAGAATCAGTATATTTTCCGTCGCCGGCAGATGCAGAAATTTCTGCGGAACCCGGTGCCACTGCAATGATGCGTCCGGTATTGGACACTACAACAGTATTCGGATCGGAGGATTCCCACGTAATGTCATCTGCAAGAAGCGGATTCAGGAATGCAGTGACCGATGCATTTTCGCCCACATGAAGGGTCGTGCTTTCTGCTGTGAGTTTCAATGTGTTGTCAAAGGTATCCAGATCGTGCCAGTTGACATGGTAACTGGAATTGTCCATTGATTTTTTCAATGAATCCCAGTCACTGGAAGAGGAGAGATGGGCATAGATGTGCAGATCGTTTGTACCAAGGCAGCTGGTAGAATATAATGATGGTGCATTTCCCTGAAAGATCATTGTTTTCAGAGAACGACAGTTATAAAAGCTGTAAGAATCGATTCTGGTCAATCCAGCCGGCAGAATCACTTTCTGAACTTTCTGGTTGTTGTCCATTGCCTCGCTTGCGATCTGCGTAACCGTTTCGGGTACTGTCAGTACGGTTTGATTCCATGCGGACGGCACGACCAACAGGCTGCTTTTCTTTTTGTTATAGAGAATGCCGTCGACAGAAGCGTAACTGGGGTTATCTGCATCAACAACGAAATTTTCCAGACCATTGCAGGCATACAAATAAGAAACGTTCTCACAGTTTGTCAATGAAGCCGGAAATTGCAGGGTTCGCAGGGCATTGCAGTTTCTAAAAGCAGAACCGCTTAAAGATTCTGTTCCCTCCGGAATCTGAATGTCGGTCAAATGACTGCAACCGTAAAATGCATTTGAATTGATCGCATACAGGGTGTCCGGAAGTGAAACACTCGTCAGACGATTGCAGCCATAAAACGCGTTTTCGCCAATGCTGGTAACACCGTTTTCTACAACAACAGAGCGAATTTGATTGGCATAGGTCAAAAACGGCGTAACTGCTGTAGTTTCATCGTCAGACCAGTGAGAAGACACATAGTCGTACATAGCACCAATACCAGAAATGGTCAATGTACCGGTGGCGGCATCCAGCGACCATGTCAGTTCATCTCCGCAGAATCGGTTTGCTGTATTTGCGACAAAAGAAAAATTTTCTGTTGCAGCATATGTTTCTGCGGTGCTTCCGGTACTGCCAATGATCGTAAAACCACCGATACTATAAAAATCGCCATAATCACTCACATAATAGCCAACGGCGTGATCTCCGATATAAGTAACACTTTCCGGAATTTCCAATGATACCATAGATTCACAGCCCAGTATTGCATAATACTCAATGCGTTCCAGAGAATCCGGAAGCGTAATGGAACAAATATCTGTATTGAAACTAAAGCACTCCGGAGAGATCGAAACCGTTCCTTCCGGTACCACAACATCTTCTGCGGAGCCGCGATATTTGTAAAGACAGCTGCCGATCATGACCAGATCGTCTGAAATGGCATTCAGATAAGCTGTTCCGTCAAAGGCACTCCGTCCCACACTACGCAGAGAATCCGTTCCTGTGACAGATGCCAGATCTGTGCAGTTCCGGAATGCGGCGTCGCCTACATAAACAGTCTGATTGAGATCCAATGAAGTCAGAGCAGATTTGCATGCAGAAGCAGTGATCACAGTGACACCGTCAGGTACGGTAAAGTCCGTTTCTGTTCCATCAATCGCATACAAAATATAACCGCCCAGTATGATCGTATCTGCATCAATTGCATTCAGCATGGCGGTTCCGGAAAAGGCATCTTCATCGACACGGTGGATGTTCGGACCAAATTGAACACTTTCCAACATGGTACAGCCGCTGAATGCATCTTCCCGAATCGTTTCCAACGTTTCCGGTAATGTGATACTTGTCAAAGAGCTGCAGTTTGTAAATGCATAGGTGCCGATCTCTGTTAGATGCTCCGGCAGATTGACACTTGTCAGCTGAGGGCAATCCCAGAATGTGCCGTACGGCAGCGTGGTCATCTGTTCCGGAACATGAGCACTGGTCAGTGCTTTACAGCCATCGAAAATACTGTATCCCATTTTGGTGATGGTGTTTGGAAGATCAACTTGCTGTAAACTTTCGCAGCCGTAGAATGTTCTGTCGCCGATTCGGGTAATGGAATCCGGAATGGTAACGGTTTTGAGTTTTTCCAATTCGCAAAAAATGTAATCGCCGATAGAAGTGATCCCATCACTGATAACAACTTCCTGAATGACATCTTTATACTCATAAAATGGCATTGAAGAATAATATGAAGTAGCATCCTGAATTTCTCCGGAGCCTGTCAGTGTCAGAAGACCGCTTTGTGTATCCAGTGTCCACGAGATATTCTCTCCATAAGTGCCGGAATAAGAATCCTCCCGTGTCGTGGTATCATCATTCTGTAAAGGGATCTCTTCTGAAGTCAGACCAGATTCTGTTTCTCCGGCATCATCTGTGTCGTCCGTCAGAGCATCGTAAAAGTCTGGTGTGTGCTTGTCAATGGGAATCTGATCGCCGTTAGTGTCTGTTTCGGGTTCTGTTGGTTCCGGAGAAGCTTCTTCTGTGGAGCTCTCCGGAACTGTTTCTGCTGCGGTCGGTGCAGATGCGGTGTCTGACGGCACAGCATCTTCGGCTGCCGCTGGGAAAGCTGACAATGTTCCGGCAGTCAGCACGCCCGCCAGAAGCAGTGCAGCAGCTTTTTTCCAATGCAAATTCATGTAAACATTCCTCCGTTTCTTTTGCAGCAGGTTCTTAGGAAAACGCCTAACGGCTTTATTCAGTATTGCCTTAGAGTTCAAGAGATTCCTGCATACAATTCTTTGAAAGCAATCAGTCATAAATTATTGTGATTGTTTCCAATTTTATTTTACCATAATTTTCGTATTAAGTCAAAAAAAAAATCCAGCATTCTGAAGAAATGATTTTCCTGAGATCAAATAAATATTGGTAAGCTTAAGGAAACACTGAATAAAGCCCGCCTGACGGCTTTGCACGCAATCTGCTTGCAGATTTTCCGTCATATTGCCCAGAAATCCCTTGCCAGACACCAAGTCTGCCTGCGGAATTTCTGTGCAATCTGCCGAAAAATCTGACTACGCATCTTACGCACAAGCTTTATTCAGTGTTTCCTTAAAATTAACAAGAAATATATCTTTTGCTGGCAATAAAAAATCTGCCCTGTACGCCATACAAGACAGATTCTTCCCTGAAAACAAAAATATTCTTACAGCTTCGCAGCCAGTTCTCTCTGCACACTCTCGTCCGGAATATCGACAATGCCGTAATCCTTTTCCTTATAATTCCAATACGCACGACCAATGCCGTACTTATCGAACACTGCACAGATGTCTGCTGCCCAGCGGATCTTGGAATCGTTGTCCGCCAGATCGATCACGCCGTATTCGCCGCAGTACAGCGGAATGTCCCGTTCCTCTGCAATGTCCAGTGCCGGACGGAACAAGGTTTCAAAGAAGTCCGGTCCCATTTCCGGCAGTTCGCCCTCGAAAATTGCTCCGGCGAGCTCCTGCGAAAGCATTTTGCTTGCTTCCCGATAATTTTCAATGGTGTTGGGATAGGAGATCCGGAAATCCGACGGCATGCCCTTTACCCAATACGCACCCTGATGTGTAAAGATCAGCGGCTCATAGCTGTGGAACGTATAGGCAACCTTAGGGTCGGTGACCTCTGCCAGCATAGGCACGCTCAGCACGTTGTTGTACATGACACCGCCAAAAATGATCCAGCTTTCCGGTGCAAACTTTCGGATCTCTGCAATGGCATGCAGGGCGATGCCGTTCCACGCCTCCGCCACCTCCGGTTCAATGATCTCGTTCAGCAGTTCGAATGCCACCAGTTCCGGTTCGCCGCCGTAGCGTGCCGCGAGGATTTTCCACAATGTGTAAAACCGTTCCTGCAATGCCGTGTCATAGAAAAATACCGTCTTGTCGGTTTCGTCTAGCGGGTCAAAGGAATAGCCAAAGGTTTTGTGCAGATCCAGGATCATACGGATTCCGTGGGTTCTGCACCAACGCAGGCAGTTGTCCAGATAGAGATAGCCCTCTGACTTTGGGGTGCCGTCTTCTTCTTCCAGCAGTACGTAGTCCACCGGTACGCGGACGTGATCCAGTCCCAGCGATGCAATGTAGGCAATATCCTTTTCGGTGATGAATGTTTCGTAGTGTTCCTTAGAAGTGTCACTGTTCTGGGACAGCCAGCCGCCCAGATTGACACCGTGGAGATAATGATCTAATTTCCGCATGATTTTTCTTCCTTTCTGTGATTGCTTTTCGAGTGTTTTGCATTTGGTGATTTCATTATACGGATTTTTTGCAGTGCTGTATATTGTTTTTGTTGCATTTTTCGCAGAAATGTTGTATAATAAGAGAAATGCTGAATAAAGGAAACACTGAATAAAGCTTGTGCGTAAGATGCGTAGTCAGATTTTTCGGCAGATTGCACAGAAATTCCGCAGGCATACTTGATGTATGGCAAGGGATTTCTGGGCAATATGACGGAAAATCTGCAAGCAGATTGCGTGCAAAGCCGTCAGGCGGGCTTTATGCAGTGTTTCCTAAAGGCAACACTATGCTAAACCTGCAAGCGGGAGTTGTGCGGTATTGCCATAGAGGACATGCTATGCAAAAGGGGATGAGGCTTTATGCATATGAATATCAATCAAGACTTACAGGAACAGCTGTTTCGCCAGCGGGAAGAACAGATCTGCCACTTGGATTACAATCAGGAGTTTCGCTATTACAATGCCGTTGCTTCAGGGGATATGGAAAGCGTCAAGGAATACCTGATGCCGGAAAATGATGACGCATACAGCGGCAGCGAGTACGGAAAGCTTTCCCAAAACAGCCTGTGGAATGCCCGCTATCACTTTGTGGTAGCGGTGGCACTGATCACACGGATCTGCGTGGAGCACCACATGGAACGGGAGATCGCCTACACGCTTAGCGATGTGTTTGTTCAAAAAATTGATGACTGCAAGACCGTTGCGGAAATTGCCGCTCTGCATAACATTATGGTGCGGGACTTCACCAAGCGAATGCAGCTGCTGCAAAAAGCGGCATACTCCATGCACGTGGCTCGGGCAATCGACTATATCACCATTCACCTGCACGAAAAGCTTCAGACCGGCAACATCGCAGATGCGATCTCGATCAACCGCGGCTATCTTTCCACATTGTTCCGGCAGGAAACCGGAAAGTCACTTCACGACTATATCCTTGCGGAAAAAATCCATGCCGCAGCTCAGATGATCACCACTTCGGAAATGTCATTCTCTGAAATTTCTCAATACTACAGCTTTTCTTCCCAGAGCCACTTTATCCAATGCTTCCGAAAGGAACTCGGCATGACACCGCTGGAATATCGAAAACGGTATTATCGTTCCAGCGAAGTGAGTGAACTATAAGGCAATACCGCACAAAGATTGTGCGACAGATGCGTCGTCAAATTTTTCGTCAGATGAAACAAAAAGCGGAGTGAATACTTGATGTATTCACGAGCATTTTTGTGAAATATGACGGGAAATTTGCAAGCAGATGGCGTGCAAAGTCGCCAGATGCTCTTTGTGCGGTATTGCCATAAGAGTCTGCCTGGGAACAAGGGCGTGTTTGAATAAAGTCCGCCTGACGGTTTTGTGCGGTGTTTCCATAAACATATATGAAGAAAACAGGAGAGAGAATATGAGTGAAAAATGGGTAACGGCATGGGGCAATGCCATTTCAGTTGCTGAACGCCGTCCGGAAAATTATGCGAAAAATCTGACACTGCGGTATCCGGCAAAAATGATGCTGGACGGCAGTGCACTGCGGATCACATTGGACAACTTCTGCGGAAATGAACCGGTGCATCTGACTGGTGCCACCGTTGCCGTGTCGGACGGTGCAGACGGCATTCTGCCGGAAACACTGGTTCCGCTGACTTTTTCCGGAAATGCCGGCGTGACAATTCCGGCAGGAGAACGGCTGCAAAGTGATGCGGCAGCGTTTCCGGTGGAAAAGGGAACGGCCATTGCAGTGAGTCTGTACTTTGCCGAATTCACGGAAATGCGTTCTGGTGTAGTGATTACAGGACCGCTGTCCGGCGGCTATTTTGCAGTGGGTGACCAGACTGCCAACGCGGTGCTGGATACGGACACTTCGAAAAAGACCCACACGGTGTATTTCCTCAGTGACATTGACGTGCTGACTGCCACAGAAAATCGTACCCTGATCTGCTTCGGGGATTCGATCACAGCACAGGCGTGGCCGGATTACCTGATGGAACGCACTCTGCAATGCGGGGACGGTACCACTGCGGTGATTCGGAAAGCAGCAAGCGGAACGCGAATCCTGCGGCAGTATGACAACATCACCTATGATTCCTACGGGCTGAAAGGGGAAACCCGTTTTCCCAGAGAAATTCAGGTTGCCGGTGCAGACACGGTGCTGATCCAGCACGGCATCAACGATATTATTCATCCGGTGGGAACAGATGTCAACCGGTTCCGTCCGTGGAGCGACCTGCCCACCGCGGCAGAAATGATCGAGGGGCTGCGGTTCTATATCCGTACTGCCCGTGCCAGCGGGCTGCGGGTGTACATGGGAACGCTGCTGCCGATCGAGGGCTGGCGAACCTATGCGGACTTTCGGGAAAAGCTGCGGAGCGAAGTCAACCAGTGGATCCGGACAACCGACGAAATTGACGGCTGCGTGGACTTTGACCGTGCAGTTTGCGATCCGGAGCACCCTACTGCTTTTGCAGCAGGCTATGACAGCGGCGATCATCTGCACCCCAGCCTGACCGCCTATGCCAGAATGGCAGAGGAAGTGCCGGAAGCACTGCTGCGAAACGAGGAGAGTCACTGACGTGCGAAGTCCTTATCAAAAGATGATGTACGCCTGTTTTATCGGCTATATTGTGCAGGCAGTGGTAAACAACTTTGTGCCGCTGCTGTTTGTCACATTTCAGAAAACCTATCAGATCTCTCTGTCGAAGATCACATTTCTGATTACCATTAAGGCAATACCGCACAAGCTTTATTCAGTGTTTCCATAACGTAGTTATTGTTGTTTTACACAAAAAAAGCAGTGCAAATTTCATAGAGTATTGACAGCTTACAGAGAAAATGCTATAATAGGAAATAATCCGCATTGGTTTTGACGGTTGTATGTGATCGTTCATAGCGGAGAATTTTTGTGAAAGAAAAGACAAGGACAATACCGCATAAAGCTTGTGCGGTGTTTTCCGAATACAGGCGGCATCGTCCGTAGTATGAGGTCTTGAGAAAGGAGCAACTATGTTGGAAGATGAACTGCACCAGTCCGCGGCGGGAGATACACCGCCGGAGCCGGAAGCGAAAGAATCTGATGCCGCAGTGCCGGCAGAAGAAACCGGTTCCATTCCGGAGAAAACAACGGCGGCAGAGCCTGCGGAAGGTGATGTGCCGCCGGAACCGCCGAAGTGGAAAAAGGTGTTGCAGACGGCAAAAAAAGTGGTGCTGAAGCTGCCCTATCCCTATCTGATCATGCGGATCGTTGGCTGCTATTTCATGGTAATGGCAGCGTTCCTGCTGATCAACCGGAAAGAGATTCGGGGCGGCAGCCTGAACCCTGTGGAGAAATGGGAAGAATTTGTGGACAAGCTGCCGCTGCTGCCGGTATTGCTCTGTGTGCTTGCCGGATTCGTCGTTTTGACATTGCTGCGGCTTCTGCTGAAACGCATCTGGAAAAGCCGCTGCGAACCCGACGGGCTTGTGATGGTTGTCGGTGTTGTGGCAATGGCGTTCCAGACGATCTGGAGAACCAACAACTATTATTATGCACTGGCATTTATTGTGGTGTGCACCATTATTGCATGGTTCGCCTATCGCTACGGCTCGTTCAAGATCGTGGAAAAGCTGCCGAAAGCAGCGATCTATATTACCATTGGCGTGTTGATGTGCCTGATGGGAGCATTCATTGCCGTGTTCACCATTTACCGGCATAAGGTCTACGGCTCCATGGCATTTGACTTCGGCATCTTTGTACAGATGTATCATAACATGGCAGAGAGCTTCGCACCGGTCACTACCTGCGAACGGGACAAGCTGCTTTCTCACTTTGCAGTCCACTTCTCACCGATCTATTATACGTTGCTGCCGTTCTACTACATTTTCCCGACCCCGTATACCCTGCTCATCGGACAGGCAGTTCTGGTGGCAACCGGTGTCATTCCGCTGGTTGGCATTTGCCGGAAGTTCAAGTTCTCCAACATGGCAACGATCGGCTTCTCTGTGGTCTATCTGTTCTGCGTGGAACTGATCGCTCCGTGCTTCTATGACTTCCACGAAAACGCATTCCTGCCCATGCTGCTGATGTGGTTCTTCTATGCGGTGGAAAAGAAAAAGTATGTTCTGATGTACATCATGACGGCACTGCTTCTGATCGTCAAGGAAGACGTTTCGATCTACATGGTTCTTCTGGGACTGTTCTGCATTTTCCGTCTGGAAAAGCGGTATCATGGTGCCGTTATCGCCGGCTTCTCCGGTGTGTACTTCGTTGTGGTGACCCGACTGATGGAAAAATACGGAGAAGGCGTGTTCACCTCCCGTACCTACGGCAATCTGATGACTGACCAGAGTGCAAGCTTCGGCAACATCATTAAGACTGTTATCACTGATCCGATGTACTTTATCACCCAGTGCGTGGACGAAAAGGATTTCAAGCTGATGCTGATCATCATGATCCCACTGTTCTTCCTGCCGTTCGTGACGAAGCACTTCTCGCACTACTTCCTGCTGGCTCCGTTTATTCTGATGAATCTGGCACCTGGCTATGGCTATGCCAATGACTACGGCTTCCAGTATGTGTTCGGTACCACCACCTGTCTGATCTATGCGGCAATGATCAACTATGCCGAACTCAAGGGCAAGCATAAGGAATTCCTGCCGATCTTCATGAGCATCTCCGCCCTGCTGTTCTTTTCTTCGCTGGTGGGCGGCAATGTGGGTTCCAAGGAACTGTACGACAACAATCGGGAACGATATGACATCAAGGACGAACTGATCGATTCGATTCCGGAAGATGCCTCTGTGGCATGTGATTCGTTCTATCTGCCTCACCTTGCCCAGCGGGATGAGATTTACCTGCTGGACAGCAATGATGTGGAACCGCCTTCCTTTACAGACTTCGTTATTGTCCGCACTGAGCAGAACGAGGAATGGGAGGATCAGGAAGTCAGCAAGCTGCAAACCGAAGGCTATGTATACTATGACGGCTGTCAGGATATGATGGATATTTACGTCAGTCCGGAATATCTGGCAGAGCACCCGGATTTACAGCTGGCAGAGAAAACGTACTGAACCCGAAAAAGAAGGTGTATATATGCAAAAACAAGACAAGATTTCGATCATTGTGCCGTGTCATAATGAAGAAGAAGTGCTGCCGCTGTTTCTGAAAGAAATTGAAAAGATCTATGAGGTAATGCACGTAAAGCACAATGTCGAAATGGAATACCTGTTTGTGGACGACGGCTCCACAGACCGGACGCTGATGTTTCTGCGGGAACAGGAAGCCGAGAATCCGCGGGTGAACTATCTGTCCTTTTCCCGCAACTTCGGGAAAGAGGCAGCGATGTTTGCCGGTCTGGAAAAGGCTTCCGGTGACTATGTAGTCATTATCGATGCCGATTTGCAGGATCCGCCGGAACTGATTATCGAGATGTACGAAACTCTGCAAACCACCGACTATGACTGTGTGGCTTCGCGGCGTGTTTCCCGAAAGGGCGAGTCGAAGATCCGGTCGTTCTTTGCGAGAATGTTCTACAAGGTCATTCGGAAGATCTCCAAGGTCAACATCATGGACGGAGCCAGAGATTTCCGCATGATGACACGCCAGATGACCGATGCGGTGCTGTCCCTGCGGGAGTACAACCGGTTTTCCAAGGGCATTTTTGCATGGGTCGGATTCAACACCAAGTGGATTCCCTTTGAAAACCGTAATCGTGAAGCAGGCACTACCAAGTGGTCGTTCTGGGGGTTGCTGGTCTATGCCATTGACGGCATACTGGCATTTTCCACAGCACCGCTGGCACTGTCGGCAATTCTGGGACTGGCGTTCTGTGCCATTGCCATTATCATGATCTTTGTAATCATCTGGAAAACACTGGCGTTCGGGGACAAGGTTGCAGGCTGGCCGTCGCTGGCATGCATTCTCTGCTTTACCGCAGGCATCTCCATGTTCTGCAACGGCGTGATCGGTCTGTATGTTTCCAAGACATACTCTGAAGTCAAGGGCAGACCGCAGTATATTCTGAAAGATGAAAAGGTGAAATCCCAGCAGAAATCGCTGTCGGAGAAATAAGGAAACCGTCGGCAAGATCTGTGCAGAATCAACAATAGCATTTTAAGGCAATACCGCACAAAGAGCGTCTGGCGACTTTGCACGCCATCTGCTTGCA
>OGPJ01001707.1_pt1 | contig 14882 bp, 14 predicted proteins | sample 1552831 | NCBI WGS metagenome assembly OGPJ01 (sample SAMEA2579914, study PRJEB22360) | human gut metagenome | biome: human gut; feature: human-associated habitat; material: faeces | place: Denmark | collected 2008/2010
GCCAATAGACTTAAGCAACGTATACAACACCTCCATCAAGGTAGGGCAGTTCTCATCTCACAACGTCTGTCCAACCTGCGGCATGGCTACATCCTCATTTGTGATAGGAGAGCTCGATGACGTGCGTTATTTTGACCATCCTGACCGTTTCAATGCAGACATTATGTGGTTCACAAAGGGCTATGTGGAATATGTAATTCCAAACCTCATTCCACGTAATCAGAAAATAACCCAGCTTTCACTCTCAGCCGAGATAAGCTCTGAGGCTCCGGGCATCGACAACAACTGGCCAAGTGATATAAGCTTTTACATCAATGACACTCTGGTCGGCACCTGGACCTCTCCTGGTGACTATGGAGATGTACGCGGAATGTTCACCCCTGAATGGTGGCCTCAAAACTGGAATCAATACGGTCTCCTCAAGCTTTTGGTCATAAATCATAAAGGCACCTTCATAGATGGTCTCAAGATATCAGATATCACAACCTCTGAGCTAAATCTTGACTACACAAGCACCATCCGCTTCCGCATAGCTGTCGAGGAGAATTCTGCCCATGTCGGCGGACTCACAATATTCGGAAAAAGCTTCGGTAACTACGATCAGGACATTGTTGTATCCATCAATTATGCCCCTCTTGACACTGAAAAAAACACTAAATAATAATAATAATAAAATGACTGCGGAAGTCAAAACCGCAGTCATTTTGTTATTATTTTGTTATTATTTTATTTGTACTACCACTTTTTATGAGGACAGTGCGAAACACCTGTAAGTGCCCTAAGCTCCACATAACAGCCGCATGCATTACAGGTTCCGGCATTAAGCCTGTCACACGCCTTGCACACAGCAAGCCTTGCCTCATACTCTTTTTCAGGCACTCTGTCTTCGCCCTTTATCGCATCAACATATTTTTTTATCATTGCTGCGTCGGCCTCTGCCATTTCTCTAAGCAGACACTTCTTACATATCAGTTCCATGTGATGTCCCCTTTCTTTTGCCTTATCAGTTATACGAAAACACAGGACGTCCATCCTTCCATCCAAATCTCATAAGCATTGCATGACGGTTTGGATTATAAAGCGGATTTCCCACAATTTCAGTCTCCGTTCTTGCATGGTATACCATTATGTCATCACCGTTTTCATCTACGGTAAACGAATTGTGTCCGGGTCCGTAAACTCCTGCCGCCTCATCAGAGCAAAGCACCGGATAACGATCCTTTTCCCACGAACGCGGGTCAAGCAGGTCTGAGCTTTCATCTGCAGTCAAAAGTCCAACACAATAATGTATTCCCGTATCACTGGCTGAAAATGTAACAAACACCTTGCCATTTCGTTTTAACACTGCCGGCCCCTCATTCACCCAGAAGCCATATCTCTCCCAGTCATAATCAGGTGTGGTCAAAAGCACCTGTACAGTATCAAGTGTGTATCCGTTTTTCATGCGTGCTATATACAGGTTTGAAATCTGCTTTCCTACTCCGACCTTCTCTGCCCAGATATAGTACCACACATTATTTACTTCAAAAACTGTTGCATCAAGTGAAAATGCCTCAAACGAAAACTCATCCCCGTCTGCTCTTTGCATCTTGCCTTTCTCAATCCAGTTATCATTAACCGGGTCATCTCCCTGACATTCCAATACATACGGTCTTATTGCCCAGATGTCATCCTTATCACCGCCTGCATAGTAGATATACCATTTTCCAAACAGATAATGAAGCTCCGGCGCCCATATATGTATACTCTGCGGTCCGCTCTCATGCTTGTGCCAGATTTCAGTCTCATCCGCTGTCTCAAGTCCAGCAAGCGTATCTGATTTTCTAAGTACAATCCTGTCGTACTCAGGCACGGACGCTGTAAAGTAATATGCTCCGTCTGTATGTCTGTATACATATGGATCTGCTCTCTGCAGTATCCATGGTTTATTATATTTTAATGTATTATCCATATTCTTCTCCATCTATTCCAATGTTGTTACTATCTGTCTAACTATTTACATATCTGCCCAATTTGAAACGTAACTATAAATATTTCACGCCCCAGACACTCTTGTTTTCGCCAACAGCAGAAAATGTCATCACATCACTTCCGGCCTCATCCTTCATTTGACAGAACACACCGGAGTATTTTTTACCGTCTATAGTGATATTCATATAGTATGAGCCATCCTTGCATTCCCAGGTACCCTCTGACTTTTCTCCCTTTACCTTTCCGTTTTTTTCAAGATAAAGAATCACTGGATTTGCAATTTTTGAATCTATTGCCGTTCCCTGGTTTATAACATAGTATCGTCCGATAATATCATCTGCGTCATAGCCATCCTTATTAACAGTCTCCCCCTGCGTCTGATAAGGCAGCTCACATGGCCAGCCATCCTCATTCACAAGCATCTGATGTACTCTCGGTGAATGACCCTCTCCATTGTCGTTAAATCTGGTATGATAAACCAGATACATCCTGCCGTCGTCATCCACAAAGGCCGAATTATGCCCCGTTGCCATATATGCTTTTTCAAGACTCGGAAGCTTATAGTTGCCTGTGAGCTTCAGTCCGAAATTCTGGTGTTGTGCACTTTTTTCAGGATATTTGCCATTCATATCCACATATTCACCATCGACTGTCTTTGAGCGGAACACTCTGACCTGATAGCCTCCATTGCTTGTCAGAGCTCCATACGACACAAACAGATAATAATAACCGCTTGTCTCATCATACATGATATATGGGCCCTCAATCGAAATATGGCCGCCTCCCAAAAGACGCTTTCCATAATACGGATCCACATTGTTTGCTTTATCTGCTTCAGGATGGATAACAAGTCCTGTTGTCTTGTCAATTTCCAACAAAAATATTCCGCCGCTCCATGAACCGTATACCATCCACATTCTGCCATCCGCATCATAAAACACAGTCGGATCTATCGCATTCGGATAGTCCTCATAATTGTACTGCGCCCCCTTGATATAGTTCTTGTAAGCATAATCCTCATCCACATAGTCAAGCACATCTGTACCTGAAATCGTCTTTCTGTTGAAGCCTGAATATATCAAAGCCCCCTGCCATTCATAAGGTCCCTCCGGTGTTGTTGATGTGCCATAGCACAGATTTGATGCATTCCATGTGGATGTCGTACAATAATACATGTAGTAAAGTCCTGTTGTCTCATTGTAGATTACATCCGGTGCCCACACATGCACCTGTTTATCATCCGTCTTTATCAATGAGTTCTTGCTTCCAGAATACGCAAAGGCTTCATCTGCCACATCATATATCTGTCCGTATACAGGATTTTTCTTTGAGTATCCATCAGCAACCTTTTCCCAGTTTAACAGGTCACTGCTTTTTGCTGCAGACATATGTGAACCAAAGATATAGTATTCACCATCCGCCTTAAGTATTGACGGATCATGAACCGATACTTTCGATGAAACATCCCCCGTTTTTATTCCATCGTAGCTGACCTTAAAGTCATAGCTTGTTGTTCCACACGCCGCAAGCCCTACCGACATAGCTGCGACGAGTGCACACGAAATGGCCTTCTTCTTTCCATTCCTTATCATGATTTCCTCCCTGTGAATCAATCACATGTTTCATTTAAGCTGATACATATATATGTATCAAATTAATAGTTACGCTCGCCCAGCATTTATAGATTTAATATATCAGATAAAAACCTATAACACAATATATATTTTAAATTTTATTAAATTATTTTACACTAATTAAAACATTAAAGTTTTTATATGTATACAAAGCAGAAGAAAGGACAACCGTATCCCGGCTGTCCTTTCTTTTATTAGTTTATTATTATATTAGGGAAAATGTAAAAAATGATAAAACCAAACTATTTTAAATAATTATAAAAAATCCTTCACTGATGCATAAATGCCCTCTGCATCAAGTCCGTATTTCTTAAGCAAAGATACAGCAGGACCTGACTCACCAAAGCAGTCCTGTATGCCTATTGTCTTTACCGGTGTTGGAGCCTTACGCGAAAGTGTCTCACATACCGCGGCTCCAAGTCCTCCTATTACAGAGTGCTCCTCCACGGTAACCACCCTGCCGCATTCCTTTGCTGCAGCTACAACAAGTTCCTCATCAAGAGGCTTGATAGTGTGTATATTTATGACCTTTGCATTTACGCCATCTGCTGCAAGCTTTTCTGCCGCTGCAAGTGACTCTGCCACGCACAGACCTGTAGCTATGATAGCTACATCCGTGCCCTCACGGAGTGTAACACCCTTTCCGATTTCAAATTTATACTCTGCATTGTCATTTATTATCGGTGTTGCAAGACGGCCAAACCTCATGTATACAGGGCCCTCATGCTCATAAGCTGCCTTTACGGCGGCTCTTGCCTCTATATCATCGCTTGGGTTTATTACAACCATGCCTGGAATTGCTCTCATGAGTGCAATATCCTCGTTGCACTGGTGGGTGGCTCCATCCTCTCCTACCGAAATACCTGCGTGTGTCGCACCGATTTTCACATTGAGATGAGGATATCCAATAGAGTTTCTCACCTGCTCAAACGCACGACCTGCCGCAAACATGGCAAATGAACTGGCAAATGGCACCTTTCCCGTAGCCGCAAGTCCTGCAGCAATGCCCATCATGTTGCACTCTGCGATACCACAGTCTATGTGACGATCTGGAAATTCCTTTTTGAAGATGGCTGTCTGTGTGGCAGCCGCAAGATCAGCATCAAGAACATATACGTCATCGTGCTCCTTTGCAAGCTCTACAAGTGCATTTCCGTAGCTGACACGTGTGGCGATTTTCTTTACTTCTGACATAATGCTTCACCTTCCTTTCTCAGATCCTCCATGGCAACTGCATACTCCTCATCATTAGGAGCCTTGCCATGCCAGCCGACCTGATTTTCCATAAATGAAACACCCTTGCCCTTTACGGTATGTGCTATAATTGCCGTCGGCATACCCTTTGTATTTCTTGCCTCTTTAAATGCGTCAGCAATCTGATCCATGTCATTTCCATCCTTCAGATCAATCACATGGAAATTGAATGCCTTGAATTTCTCACCAATAGGATATGGTGAGCACACCTGATCCACTGGTCCATCAATCTGAAGTCCGTTGTTATCAACTATAACAACAAGGTTATCAAGCCTTCTGAAGCCCGCAAACATGGCAGCCTCCCAGACCTGTCCCTCCTGAATCTCGCCATCGCCGAGAAGTGTATATACTCTGTAATCATCATTTGTAAGCTTTGCAGAAAGTGCCATTCCTACCGCCGCAGAAATGCCCTGTCCGAGCGAACCGCTTGACATATCCACACCCGGGATATGCTTCATGTCAGGATGTCCCTGCAGATATGATCCCAGATGTCTGAGTGTTTTTAAATCCTCAACCGGAAAATAGCCTCTCTGCGCAAGTGTAGAGTAAAGTCCCGGAGCCGTGTGTCCCTTTGAAAGTACGAAACGGTCTCTATCCGGCTTTTTAGGATTCTTTGGATCAATGTTCATCTCCTCAAAATACAGATATGTAAATATATCTGCTGCAGAAAGTGAGCCGCCCGGATGTCCCGCCTTTGCAGAATGCACAGCCGTGACGATACCCTTCCTGACTTCATTTGCTGTAATCTGAAGCTCTAATTTGTTCATTTTGTTCTCCTGTTAAATCTATGACATGAAATAAAATATTTATACCTGTCTTTGGTTTATAATATCTAATCCCCAAATACAGCTCTGTAATCAGCCTGGAACTTCTCGATTCCCTGATCTGTAAGTGGATGCTTTGTCATCTGCTCGATAACCTTGTAAGGAATTGTTGCGATATCAGCTCCTGCAAGTGCACAGTCTGTGACATGAATCGGGTTTCTGATTGAAGCTGCAATAATCTCTGTATCATATCCATAGATATCAAAAATCTCTGAAATCTGTCTGATCAGCTCAATGCCCGGCTGGCTGATATCATCAAGTCTGCCAAGGAAAGGTGAAACATATGTAGCACCTGCATTTGCAGCAAGAATTGCCTGATTTGCTGAAAAAATAAGAGTAACGTTTGTCTTGATGCCCTCTGATGAAAGCACCTTGACAGCCTTAAGTCCCTCAACTGTCATAGGAATCTTAACTACCATGTTTGGATGAATAGCTGCGATCTCACGTCCTTCTTTTATCATGCCCTCTGCATCAACTGTTGTGGCTTTTACCTCTCCGCTTATCGGTCCGTCAACGATAGATGTGATTTCTTTAATTACCTCGTTGAAGTCTCTGCCCTCTTTTGCGATGAGTGAAGGGTTTGTTGTAACTCCACAGATGACTCCCATATCGTTTGCTTTCTTAATGTCCTCGACATTTGCTGTATCTACGAAAAACTTCATTTAAAAATACCTCCGTCTTATATGATTTGCGTTTGCTTTTGTTTGCTGATATAAATATAACACTTCAAAGAAAAAAATGCAATAGCAAAAGTAAATAAAAGTAAAAATAAATATAATTAAATGTCATTAAATAAAAAAAAGCATAAGCAATCGAAAGCACTGGCTTTATTTACCTATTTGAGTTATTATATATTTATGCAATGCTTTGTGATAAAAATATGTACGCAAAAATACAACAGAAATCAAAAGGAAGAGGAAAATCTATGCTGCAATTAGAAAGACAACAAAAGATTCTCGATTATTTAAAAGAAAACCGCAAGGCCACCACCAATGAGCTCAGCGAGCTGCTTGGTGTATCGACCACGACAATAAGAACAGATTTAAACCAGATGGATAAGGAAAAGCTTCTGACAAAGACTCACGGCGGTGCTATCTACAAGGATAAAACCCATGACATGACTGATTTAACCTCGAGGGCCTACCTGTTCCATGACCGCGCCCTGGAAAACAAGGAAGCTAAAGAGGAGATTGCAAACGAGGCGATAAAGCTCGTAAGTGACCATATGTGTATATTCCTTGATGCCAGCTCCACAGCCTACACTCTCGGCATGAAGCTTTCAGGCTTTACAGAGCTGACCGTCATCACCAATGGCATCAATCTGGCTTTAGAGCTAAAGGATATCCCGGGTGTCACAGTCATCCTGACAGGCGGTATCGTAACCAGCGCATCCGCTTCCATAGAAGGACTGCTTGGCGCTGATTTACTCAAAAAGATACACACAGATATCGCGTTCGTGTCAGCAAGAGGCTTCTCTGTAGAAGACGGACTGACTGATTTCAGTATATACGAGGCTGATTTAAAGCACATGTGTATCAAGGCCTCCGCTAAAACTGTGGCTCTTGTAGACCACACCAAGTTTGATACCACATCCATATCAAGCTATGCATCGCTTGATGACATCAATATGGTAATCACCGACTCCGGTATCTCACCTGAGACAGCAGATATATATGAGAAGGCAGGCACTGATATTGTTATATCCGGAATATAAATGGACAATATGGCCATATAAAAATATAAGTACAAATATAACTATAAATATAACTATAAATATAACTATAAATATAACTGTATATATAGATCCATTAAAAATGACACGCAACGTTTTACGCTGCGTGTCATTTTATAGTTGTCTTATACGCTTAAAGCATCAGACTATCTTATATGCATTTCTGCCATTTTCCTTCACATCATTGAGCACTTCATCCACCGTCTTGAACAGCTTTGAAAACTCATCCGGCACCTTTACATCCGGGGCGGTAACATATGCCTGTGATACAGTCAGATACTCATCCACCTTAGAGCTCTCATGAAGTATCTGTTTTTTGGCAAGCTCAAGTCTTATATGCTCAGCTATATTTTTAATGATATCCTCATCCGTTTCCTGCAGGATTATGTAGAATTCATCACCATAGAAATGATACCCCATTCCATTATCTCTGACGCTCTCATTTATTATGGATGACACTTCTTTTAGCACTGCATCACCGGTGACTCTGCCACTGTTTTTGTTAAATGACTTGAAGAAATCTATATCCACTACTCCAAACGTGATTCCTGCACCATCTGAATCCTGATTTTTGCTCACAAGCTTTTCAAAATCGTTTCGCATCTTGAACTTATTGCCCATGCCTGTAAGCATATCTGTGTAGTTGAGTCTGACTGCCTTACGGCGCTCATACTCAGTCTCCTGAAGCTGAAGCTTAAGGTCTATTGTATCACCAAGACGCTTTATCTGCTCCTTCACCTGCATAGAGTGGAGATTTGCGTAATATACGCACAGCTTGTTGTATGCCTCTGTATCACCAATGGCGCTCTCATATTTCATCCACATCTTGACACAGGTCTTCTGGAAAAACAGATTTTGCGTATCAGTGGCAAATCTTTCATACTCCACAATAACCTTTTTCCATGCATCGAACTCCCCCATATTCATAAATAGATTGCAAAGGCTTAGTATCTCAAGCACATAATCGGCAGAATCGATATTGTTTATCGCACCCTCAACCAGCTCTTCCACATGATCTCTGACCTCATCCTCATTTCCCATCTTCCATAGCAGATGTGCCTGTGACATGTCTATCAGAAATCTGTTTTTATCACTGCCAGCTATATCATTAAAGAGTATCGCGTCAGAAAGATGCTTTTCTGCCTTTTCAAACTCATTAATTCCTGTGTATGATATGCACAGATTCAGATGAAGCATGAGAAGCTCCTGATAATAGCTATCCCTCTCTCCATGCAGTGGTGGCTTGCACAGCTCCAGTGCTTCGTTAAAATATCTGATAGCCTTTTCATACAATCCAAGCTCCATATAGAGTGAGCCTATATTATTGTTAACAAGCATTATTATCTCTGTTGAGCCCTGCTCCACAGCTACATCCATAGCCTCCAGGTAGCAGTCAATTGACATGCTTACATCTCCAATAGATGCATATATGACTCCCATAAGATTAACAGCCTTTGCCATCTGCTCATATGCGCCACAGCTCTTATAAAGACCGGCTGTCTCCTGTGCCTTCTTCTCTGCCAAAAAAAGCTTATTCTCGCCAAATAAGGCTGCTGCCTCATCCATACATCTGTCTGCCTTTTGCAATATACCCATAAAAACCCTCCTATAGATGACAATACAATCTATTTTTCAGCAAGATACTGCTTATATCCAACCTGTTTCAGTTTCGCATCCTTTGCTACAACCTGAGCCTTCATATCTGCTGTATACTTTTTGATTTTCTCAAGGATTGCATCATCACCTGCTGCGAGTATCTTTGCTGCAAGGATTGCTGCATTTTTCGCACCGTCAATTGCAACTGTGGCAACAGGCACTCCAGGTGGCATCTGCATGATTGAGAACACTGCATCCATTCCATCCAGATTCTTTCCTGAAAGCGGTACTCCGATAACAGGAAGTGCAAAAAGCGCTGCACACATTCCCGGAAGTGCTGCTGCCATTCCAGCTCCTGCTATTATTACCTTTACATCTCTATCACAAGCGCCTCTTGTCCACTCAATAAGCTCATCCGGCTCACGGTGTGCCGAGATGATGGTGAGCTCATACTCTATTCCGAGCTCTTCAAGCATATCTGCTGCCTTACTCATCACCTTTAAATCTGAGTCGCTGCCCATAACTATTCCTACTTTTGCCATTTTATCCTCCTTATATGTCTAACAATTATTTACTTTCAGCATCAAGCGTATCGAGCGGTTTGTTCAACTCTTCTACGCCCTCAAGCACAAATCTGCCATCTCTTATTATATCACAGGTTGAGCCATCGTGTCGAATAACTGTGATGGCTCCAAGCTCATCATACGGTATTGTGATATCCGTGTGGCAGTTGAAATATGCCTTTGATATATCATCTTTTCTGCGGATGGAAACTGAATTGTCCCTGGCAATGATTGCTTTTCCGTCAGGGTTGTATGTCATATTGTCCTCATCGTATGTGTAGCAGGTATCACCCACTGCAAAGTGCGGTCCTGTCTTCTCTGCTATGAGAATAGGCATCTTTGCCGCGATATCATATACTCTTGCCATACGGTAGGCTGTCGTATTGGTGCCTATGGCAAACTCACCCATAGGCAGTGTGTCGTGATGGAAAAGCACATTGTCTGATATATACTTTCTGTTTTCTTCCTCATCCTCAAAATTGGTACATGTATATTTATCAATCATGCCATCCTTAAAGTCGATTTCCAGATTAAGGAAATTAAGCTCATTGAGATATACCTGACTGACATGCAGCTTACCGTTTGTGCCCTCTAACACCGGTGAAGTAAACACCTCTCCGACAGGGATATTTACATCAGCCACACAGTTTTCAAAAGCCGTCTCCTTCGAAGGCTCCTTAAGCTCATGAATCTTGACATACAAATCTGTCCTGTTGCCGTTTGTACCGACGATATGCACCCTGTCTGCTGTATCGAGCACATCTATGATTTTCTGCTGCATATCCCTGTAGAGTGCATAATCAAGAGTATTAATCTTTACAGTCTCCGTAAAAATTTCCTTATAATCAGGTCCGATTGCAGCACACGGATAGGCGATGATCGTAAAGCTTCTGTCCTCGCTGTGGATATAGCTGTTCATATACTGTGAGCGCACGCTTGTCATATGGACTACAAGCTTCTGTTGCTCATCATTAAAGTGCGCAGCCTCCTTCTTTGAAACCGGAGCAAACGGCTCCTCTCCAAATATCTCTATGACAGCCGGTCCTCCACATTTGCATGCTACATCCTTCATTCTCTCAAGTGCATTGTGCATGCACTCAAGACGATACTCCACATATGCCTTGCCAAGCCACAGTGCCATATCCTCCTTGTGGTCATAGTCAAACTGCTTATTGACCGATGTGGAAAATGGTCTCATGGCAGGCTTCATACCCATTTTCTCAAAATTCTTTAATGCTGCTCTTATCATACGCTCAAAGCCAAGCGGATAAAGCACCTGAACCACCGACTTCTTTGAGATATCCTTGTTGCAGGTAATAAAGCCAATGCGGTATCCTTCTGTATAGGTATCTGCCATGGCCTGTATCTCCTCATCTGAAAATGAAGCCAGATGCGCTCTGCCGGCGCGCTCATTCTCTCCGACATACAGTCCATAGGAATACAGATAATCATCATTTGACAAATCTGCCTCATTTACAAGCTCTGTATAGTAATCATAAGCCGGGTCAAGGAGTGCTCTGTTGTCATCCTCTGCAAAAATCTCCTCATAATCATGCATGAACGAATATATACAGCCCCTTATCTCATCAGGACTCAGCTCATTGGCATTCTCAAAATAATTGTAAAGCTCTACAATAAGCTCTGCATAAATGCAGAGATATTTTATATCCCCCTGATAGATATGTGTAATGCTTCCGGCAATTTTTGCATATACAGCCGATAAAAGCTGACCATACTCATCTCCGAGCACCTTTACGGCATATGCCGGGTTGGCATAGCTTTTCTCGTAATTTTCTTTATCAAACTGTGAATAGAATAAATCGTTAAATTCCTTATCTGCACTATGGTTTTTAATAGTGTTGATGCACTTTGCCGCACTTCTGAAATAATCAGCAAAAGCCGGCTCTATCGCAGATTCTCTGATGATCTGTTCTATACGCTCCTCCACAAGCTCTAATCGCTCTGCGTAAAGCTCATTGGAGAGCTCATAAATCTCTTTATAACTCATATATCCCTATAATCTTTCTATTTTATAATTCAAATATTCATGACAGTTTTATCGCACTATTGATATAATATGTGCTAAATAATAAAGCCGGCAGCATACGTCCCACCCCAGCTGAGCACCGCTATAAGTGCAAAAAACACTGCCAATCGTGGAAATGTCATGAATGATTCCTCATCAAAGAGGCTTCTGATGGCAAACCCGAAATCTGCCAGAGATATGCCAAGCATCAGTATACCGGCACTGCCATAGTACATAGACAGATTGCCATCTCCTCTGAATGCCGCATTCAAAAAAACTATATATACAATCTCTATGAGGATAGCCACAACAAGTGCAGCTATCCCCCTCTTAGATTGCTTCTTTTCCGTAAACTTATACCTGTTACGTTTTCTTCTGCCAAGCAATTTATATTCTCCTATTTGCAGCCGTACTGCTTATAGTACTCATCTATAGCTGCTTTGATTGTGTCATCAATGACTACTCTGCCACCATGCTCTCTGTTGTAGAGATACTCTGTGACCTCTTCCATTGTAACTATAGCCCTGCCCTCAAAGCCGTACTTCTCATGGATTTCGTCAAGCGCGCTTACCTTGCCGCCCTGTCCGACTTCCATTCTGTTGAGGCTCACCATAAGACCTACGATTGTAACATCTGCAGCTCCTCTTACCTTTGGAACTGTCTCCTCCATTGATTTGCCGGATGTGGTGACATCCTCTATCATGACTACTCTGTCGCCATCCTTAAGCTTGCTTCCAAGGAAGCCTCCCTTGTCTGCACCGTGATCCTTTGCCTCTTTTCTGTCTGAGCAGTAGCGCACCTCTTTGCCATAGAGCTCATGGTATGCGATAGCTGTTACCACTGCAAGTGGAATTCCCTTGTATGCAGGTCCGAATAATACATCAAAGTCATCTCCGTAGTTTGCATGGATAGCCTTTGCGTAGTACTCTCCGAGTCTCTTAAGCTGTGAGCCTGTCACATATGCTCCCGCATTCATGAAAAATGGTGATTTACGGCCGCTCTTTAATGTGAAATCACCAAATTTCAGCACGTCACTCTCCACCATAAAGTCTATAAATTCCTGCTTATACTGTTCCATTTTATCTTAAAACCTCCTGTTTATAAGGCTTTCACGCCTTTATTATTGTCTCAAATTGCTTTACTACACACTTTTTACACACTTTACACCGCTTCCATCTTCCTCATCTCGTCAAACAAGGTATCATCTGTTACGTGACAATACAAATCCATTGTCAGCTGTAAGGAGCCATGTCCGAGAAGCTTCTGCACGCTCTTAGGCTGCATTCCGTTCTCGATTGCCCTTGTTGCAAAGGTGTGACGGAAACAATGAGGAGAGAACCTCTCAAATTCCGAGTGTTCCTTCTGAATTCGTCTCGTTGTTACATCCATACATTCCTGTACGATGAACTGCTGTGTAGGTCGATTGTTTCTGGTTACGAAAACCAGATTCTTGTATTCGTCCTGTGCTGTTTGTGCGTTCTTAAGCAGAATCTCCTGCCCGCGAACTCTTTGTTTTTTCAGAGCTTCCATAGCTCTTGTTGTTAAGGGAATGGTTCGCTTGCTGTTATGCGTCTTGGTATCATGCCATTCAAAGACATATTTGCCATCCTTGCGGAAATAGCATAAGGAACGTCTGACGTGTACAACCTTCTTTTCAAAGTCTACATCAGACCACTGAAGCCCCATCAACTCACCAATACGCATTCCTGTGTCGATTGCCACTACATATAAATTGTAGTAGAATGTGTCCTTCGCAACAACATTGAGTGCCTTTTCATCCTCATACTGTTCGTTTCTAAGCTTCTGTCTTACCTCATTCAGCGTCTTTGCGTAAACCGTCTGCTTCTTGCCAAAACGATTCACGAATCTTCCCTGATAAAGACCATCCTTTCTCTGTGATAAGCCTTTACCTAATTCTTTACCATTAAGGGATTTACCCATTTATGCCTCCTTCCTAAGTGTAGAATAGGAAGGATTCCAAATATCGTCCCTATTCTACCATAAAACCTTACAATTATCAATCCGTTTCAAAAATTGAATTCTCATTTTGAAACTCCTCCGTGTTCTTATTTATGAAAGAATCTGATTCAGTAACCAGTGGTCTAATCTGCCCTTATGAGCATATAGTCTGTTACCGATTCTTACCGTGAAACCATTGGCCGGATTGGAAAGCAATTCTCTTGCTTTCGTCTGTCCAATACCAAGGTACTCACACATTTCCTTTACATTTAATAACGCTCTTGTATCAAGTTCTGTTTTCATGGTAGTCCTGCCTCCTCTCGTAATATTCTCATTAACCACCTTCTTTCCTACCCGCAATAAGCGGTTCCTAAAGTAAGATTGTTCCAGTACTCTTAGTTTGGTTTTCTACGTATCCACTGTCTGGATTCTTTAGCACCGATTTCTCACTACTGAAACCTGCCTGTGGGCCTCTCCTGCGCGAGATCATCTCCCACCCTTGACGGAAGTGTCTGTTCTTTGCTCCGCTTAAATTGCTTTAAGTATCATCGCAAAGTCCGTTGACTGTGAATACAACTCATGAAGTTTTCAATGTACAGTTAAAACATTTCGATATTCTTGTAGAACATAAGTTTGTTTTGTGTTATGATTGTTGTAGCCGATTTGCTTCATTTCTGATGCCGCCCGGCTACGTTTTGTAAGTTAATTGTAGTAAAATATAGAGAATAAAATAATTGACGGTCACTTGACCGCGACTTGACATAGAAACTTTTCAAAGAATGAAAATATAGAAAGACAGATAAGATAGATAGCGGGATTGATAAATCCTCTCTGAAAGGAGCACACAGATGAGAAACAGACTGACCTTCGCCAATGTGATTGGTGTATTATTGGAAAATAAAAAGAAAACCTACCCGCAGCACCAGCTTGTACGCAGTCTGTTCTCTGCATATCTGGATGATACTCTGACAGCTTCGGAATTAATCGCAGATGACACGACGATGTACAGCCGCTGGTGCAATGGCGCCCGCCCGATTCCTATAGATATCCTAAAGACTTATGAAGATGAGGATGAATGGGATACGATGGAGGATGATTTCAGAGATAAGATTATTCCGAACCTGTTGAACGAAGCACAGGCTCGAATCCAGATGGAGGAATTGATTACAGACAGTATAAAAACCATCGGGCAGGAAATGGCTGATGCACTGATTCAGGAGCCGGATAATGCAGCCTTTTTCTGCTCTGTGGTAAGATATGCGATTTTGAATGACCATAGCACAGGTGCGCTCTATTCTCCCGACCTTTCGGAAGTGATTCTTT
>OGPJ01001722.1_pt1 | contig 14784 bp, 13 predicted proteins | sample 1552831 | NCBI WGS metagenome assembly OGPJ01 (sample SAMEA2579914, study PRJEB22360) | human gut metagenome | biome: human gut; feature: human-associated habitat; material: faeces | place: Denmark | collected 2008/2010
AAACAAGAAAAACGCTTCTGGAGTGCTGACCAAAAGCGTTTTGTCTACAGTCTGATCCCTCCGTCTTATGACGAAGGGATCTCATTCTTCTCTATACTTCCGTACTGTCTTCCGGCAGTCCCTTTAAGAACGCCACAGCCACCGGCAATGACAAAACCGCAGATAAAATATCGGACACCGGCTGTGACCACTGGATGCCCCGAATTCCCCAGAACGCCGTCAGGATCAGCAGTGCCGGAATGTAGATGGTGCCACTTCGGAAGGAGGCTAAGATCGTCGCCCTGCCGCCCTTTCCAATGGACTGAAACAGCATGTTGCCGCAGATGCATACCGGAATAAACGGAAGCGTCAGGCACTGGATCTGCAACGCATAAAAAGCGATCTCATAAGCGTCCATATCCGTAAGGAATTGCAGCAACAGCTCTCTGCGGAACACATACACCACACCTGCGAACACTGCCATGGTTACCAGGCTGGCACACAGGGTGAACCAAAACGCTTTCTTTACGCGGGAATACTTCTTTGCCCCATAATTGAAGGAGGATACCGGCTGGAAGCCCTGACCGATACCCAGTGCCACACTGAATACGAAATTGAAAATACGGGATACCACGCTCATAGCTGCAATGGCAATATCCCCGTAGACTGCCGCCTGTGCATTCAGCATCATGGTGGACACGCTGGCCAGTCCCTGTCGCATCATACTGGGGAAGCCTGCTGTAAGAATGTTCTTATGTACGGCAAATTCCCAGGTAAAATATTTCGGTGCCAGGCTGCTCTGGGTCTTTCCACGTAGGAAAAAGAATAACAGGATTCCAAAGGATACGTACTGGGAGATCATAGTGGAAAGTGCCGCTCCCCGGATACCAAGATTTAACCCCCACATAAGAATGGCATCTCCCGCCATATTTAAGATACCGCCGGAGACCAGTCCTACCATCGCCAGATTGGCATAGCCTTCATACCGGAGCACATTGTTCATCACACAGCTGGATGCCATTGCCGGTGCCGACACCAAAATATAGAAAGCATAGATTCTCGCATAGGGAAGGATGGTCTCCGTACTTCCAAGCAATCTGCACAATCCGTTCAGATCCACAATACCGATCACCGCGATCAACACTCCGGCTCCCACCGCCAAATAAAATCCCGTTGCGGAAAAAGCTTTCGCTCGCTCCTTTTCATGAGCTCCTAACAACCGGCTGATATTGCTTCCGGCGCCATGACCGAACATGAATCCGAACGCCTGAATAATTGCCATCAAGCCAAACACCACGCCTACCGCTCCGGTAGCACTGGTGCCTAACTGGCTTACGAACCAGGTATCCACCATATTATACAGATTCGTGATCAGCATACTGATGGTAGTCGGCAGTCCCAGCTCCAGGACCAACCGTGCTACCGGTTCCTCGGTGAGCCGTTTATATTGTTTCTCCTCTTTTGACAATGTTGTATCACTCATATCACATAGCTCCTATATCATTACCACAGTTTCCATTCGGTTCTCTCTATGGTTTTACACTATTCTATGCCACAGTAATCCGCAGGCTGCTTCTGCCCGGTTTGAAATCATAATCCGTACCCATTCATCGTATCGCCAAAATAGCGTCTGCCCTACCGGCACGACGCTATTATAGATGATTCTCTTTGAAAATGTAAGCCCTTCCAGCTGTTTTTACTTAAATTTTATGTTCAGCATCACAGTTTCTCACTGAAATAGCTCTTATAGCCCTCACCGAAGATCTCCGTGGCACTGGTGACGATCATAAATGCCAGGGGATCCTCTTCCTTTACAATCTCTTCCGCCTTGGGAGAAATGTTTTTCTTCATGGCGCACATGATGACGCTCTTCTCCTTGCCGCTGTAAGCACCACTGCCCTGTACATAAGTCACACCAATGTCCAGCTCCTCCAACAATCTCCCTGCGATTTTTTCCGCATGGTCGCTGATAATATAGATCAGCTTCGCCTCATCACGGCCGTACAATACCACATCCAGCACCACTGATGTGATAATGACCACGATACCGGCATACAGTGCCTTGTCAATGTTCCGGAATACAAATGCCGATGCTATGACGATAACCACATCTGTCAGGAAAAACAATGCTCCCGTCTTGAGGTACGGGAACTTCAACCGCAGTAATTTGATAATAATATCTGTTCCTCCCGTAGTGGATCCGGCCTTGAACACCCAGCCCATAGATACTGCCATCAGGGCACTTCCGGCCAGAGAGGCAAGTAATGGATCTGTGGTCACTGCTCCTACCGGTGTCAGCAGGTTTGTAAACAGTGAGGTCATTGCCGTACAATAGATCGTCGACAAAATAAACCGCAATCCAAATTTCCAGATACCGATCAGTAGGATCGGTATGTTGATGAGTAACATCCAGGTACCTGTCTCAATTCCGAACAAACGGTTTAAAATAATGGCAATACCGGTGATACCCCCGGGTGCCAGAGAGTTCGGATCCAAAAACATGCTGACGGATACCGCATAGACAAAAGAAGCCACCGTGATCATTACATAATCCCGAAACATCTGCAGTGGTGTCTTTTTATCCAGTCTCTGTATTTCCAGTTCTTTTTCAGTCTTTTTCGCCATATTTCTCTCCATTTCCACACATAAAAGCCGCATACCTATAATATGCGGCTTTTATCAGTGATGCATTCACTTCTTTTCTAAGAAACTATGCAGCGGCATCTGCATGACTCTGCACAATTATATATTTGCTCTGACCACCTTAGGCTGATAGCCTTCTTTTTCCAGGGCAGCAATGATCTCTTTCTTATGCTCGGTACCGAATGCTTCCAGTGTGATACGCAGTTCCACGGCAGCGCTGCGGTTGATGGATACAAACTGGTTGTGCTCCAGCTTGATGACATTACCGTTAACGCCGGCAATGATACCGGATACTCTGCACAGCTCACCGGGCTTGTCGGGAAGCAATACGGATACGGTGAAGATACGGTCTCTTAAGATCAGACCCTGCTGTACTACTGAGGACATGGTGATGACATCCATATTACCGCCGCTCAGGATAGATACAATACGCTTATCCTTCACATTTAACTGCTTTAAGACTGCCACGGTCAGCAGTCCGGAATTCTCCACGATCATCTTGTGGTTCTCCACCATATCCAGGAAGGCTACTACCAGATCCTCGTCCTCCACAGTGATCACGTCGTCCAGATTCTTCTGTAAGTACGGGAAAATCTTACTTCCGGGAGTCTTAACCGCAGTACCGTCTGCAATGGTGTTGACCTTTGGCAGGGTGGTTACCTTGCCGTTCTTTAAGGATACCTGCATGCAGTTAGCTCCCGCAGGTTCCACACCGATGACCTTGATCTTCGGGTTCAGCAGTTTTGCCAGTGTGGAGACACCGGTTGCCAGTCCGCCGCCACCGATAGGAACTAAAATGTAGTCTACCAGGGGAAGCTCTTTGAAGATCTCCATGGCAATGGTACCCTGACCGGTCGCCACAGTCAGATCATCAAACGGATGAATGAAGGTATATCCGTGCTCTTCTGCCAGTTCATATGCTTTTGCACATGCTTCATCATAGACATCACCGTGCAGTACTACCTCTGCACCGTAGCCTCTGGTACGGTTTACCTTGATCAGAGGTGTGGTGGTGGGCATTACGATAGTAGCCTTGCTGCCGTAGCATTTTGCTGCATAAGCAACGCCCTGGGCATGGTTGCCTGCTGATGCGGTGATCAGTCCCTTGGCACGCTCTTCATCGGTCAGTGTGCTCATTTTGTAATAAGCGCCTCTTAACTTGTAGGCTCCGGTAAACTGTAAGTTCTCGGGCTTTAAGTATACACGGTTGCCGGTCTGGGCGCTGAAATAATCACTGTATACCAGCTTGGTCTCTAACGTTACCTTTTTTACGATTTCACTTGCTTCTTCAAATTTCTCTAAAGTCAACATTTCTTCCTGCATTTTTCTTCCCATGCCTTTCTGTCACACTTTCCTTGGTCTGTCGGTTATTCCTCCTGCGTATCCGTCTGTTGCTCGTCCTCGGGCAGATGCAGTTCTCCGATATCCTCCATATTCACATCAAACAATGCGTTTACAAATTCCTCAGAATTGAATTTCTGGAGATCCTCAATGGTCTCCCCCACACCGATGTATTTTACCGGAACCTTCAGTTCGGACTGGATTGCCACCGCAATACCACCCTTCGCCGTTCCGTCCATCTTCGTCAGAATGATGCCTGTGAGATCTGCCACCTCACCGAATTCTCTCGCCTGTACCAGCGCATTCTGTCCGGTGGTACCATCCAGTACGATCAGGTTCTCTCTGTGGGCATTCGGGAACTCCTTGTCAATGATGCGGTTCATCTTGCGAAGTTCTTCCATCAGGTTCTTCTTATTATGCAGTCTGCCGGCAGTATCAATCAGAAGCACATCCACGCCTCTTGCTTTCGCTGCATTCACGGCATCAAACACCACACTGGCGGGATCCGCGCCCTCTTTTCCGCCGATCATGGGCACATCCGCTCTGGATGCCCATTCTGCCAGCTGATCTCCCGCTGCGGCACGGAAAGTATCCGCTGCGGCGATAAGGACTTTTCTGCCCTCATCCTTTAATTTACCTGCCAGCTTACCCACGGAAGTGGTCTTACCCACACCGTTGACACCAATGACCATGATCACGGACTGTTCCTTCTCGAAATCATAGGCGGTCTCATCCACCTGCATCTGCTCCTTAATGCTTTCGATCAGAAGCTGTTTGCACTCGGAAGGCTCCTTGATATGCTTTTCTTTTACCTGCTGTTTTAATCTCTCTACAATGGCAGTGGTGGCATTGACACCGATATCTCCCATAATGAGGATTTCTTCCAGTTCTTCGTAGAAATCATCATCAATGGCGGAAAAACCGCTGAAGACTGAATCGATTCCCCGGACAATGTTATCACGGGTCTTGGTCAGTCCTTCTTTCAGCCTCGCAAAAAAGCCTTTCTTTTCCTCACTCATCCCATTTCCTCCAATCAGCATTCTATCCAGAAAAACGCTTGCGTTTTTCTTGTATGAAACTTAGAACTTCTTCACGATTTTCATACTAATCGTCCAGGTCCTTGTCAATGAGGTTGACGCTGACTAAGGTAGATACGCCCTTCTCCTGCATGGTGATACCATACAATCTATCCACCTGTTCCATAGTGCCTCGTCTGTGGGTAATGACAATGAACTGGGTGTTCTTGGTCAGCTTATGTAAATACTTTGCAAAACGTCCTACATTGGAGTCATCCAGTGCGGCCTCGATCTCGTCTAACAGACAGAACGGAGACGGCTTCAGGTTCTGAATTGCGAACAGTAGGGAAATGGCGGATAATGCCTTCTCTCCACCGGAGAGCTGCATCATGTTCTGCAGCTTTTTTCCGGGGGGCTGTGCGATGATGCGGATGCCTGCCTCCAGAATATCCTCATCCTCCATCAGTTCCAGTGTTCCCTTACCACCACCGAAGAGTTCCTTGAATACCTTATCGAACTCCCTGCTGATCTCTGCGAATTTCTCCGTGAACTGTTTACGCATGGCGGTATCCAGTTCTTCGATGATGCCTTCCAGCGTCTTCTCCGCTTCCACCAGATCGTCATGCTGGGTCTTCATGAAAGTATAGCGCTCCATCAGGTTCTTGTAATCCTCTATGGCGTTGACATTGACATTGCCAAGCTTGCGGATCTCGTCTTTCAGACCGCTGATCTCGCGTTTCATAGCTGGCAGATCATTCATCTCTTCGTTGCGGAGTCCTGCCGCATCACTTAAGGTAATCTCATACTCATCCCACATGTAATTGATCTGTCCTTCGATGCCGTCCTCCAGCTTTTTCTTCTGTTCGCCCAGACGATAGACTTCCTTATCCAAAGCATTCATACGCTCGGACATTTCCTCTCTGCTGCGGAAGAAATCTTTCTGTTTTGCAGACAGTTCTTCCTTTTTCGCAAGGTCTTCGTCCAGCTTCTTCCTGGAAGCATCCTGATTCTCATGAGAAGCAGCAATGGTCTTCTCAATCTCCAGGATATTGTTCTTCTTGCGTTCCACTTCCTGCGCATTTTCCGTCAGAGCCTCTAAAATCTCTTTAAGCTCTGCCTGTGCACGTTCCAGCTCGCCGCCTATACGATCCACATTTGCCTGCTTGTAATCCAGCGCCTGACGCATCTTCTCGACTTTTACTTCCCATTCTCCTGCGTGGGCGGAAGCTTCGCTCTCTTCCAGTCTGCAGCTCTCCAATTCTTTTTGGAAGCCCAGGATCTGTTCCTGCGTCGTCTTCTCCAGTTCTTCGCTGGCAGCCAGTTCCTGCGTAATGGATTCCTTGCCGGAACGGATCTCGAAGATCCTGGTCTCGATCTCCTGCTCCTCCAGCTTCAGAGACTGTGCACTCTCCGCCTCTTCTTCCATACGCTCTCTTGCCTGGGAGATGTTCAATCTTGCGGTATTCTGCTCAATGGACTTGCGCTGCATCTCGGTCTTCAGTGCTTCCAGATCCATACGAAGTTTATTTCTCTTACTCTTGGTGTCTTCGATCTTCTGATTGTAGGTTTTGATATCCTCAGAGAGCTTTTTCACCTTTTTCTCCAGTTCGTCCATCTCACGACGTCTTCCCAGGAGATTGCTGTTGTTTTTAAAAGCACCGCCGCTGATGGCACCACCGGGAACTAAGAGTTCACCTTCCAAAGTGACCATGCGGATGCCGTAATCGAATTTTCTAGCGATCTTCACAGCATTGTCCACATTGTCTACCACAACGATACGTCCCAGCATAGCCTTCGCCACATTGCGGTATTCTTCTTCTGTGCCTACCAGTTCGTCTGCCATACCGATGACACCTTTTTCCTTAAGTGCCTCCGGATTCTTGAATTCCTGGGGCTTGGTAATACTGGTCAGAGGCAGGAATGTGGCTCTTCCGAGACGGTTCTGCTTTAAGAAGCCGATCATATGCTTGGCGGTCTCTTCGTTATCCGTTACGATATTCTGGATATTACCGCCCAGCGCAGTCTCGATGGCGGTCTCATATTTTGCCTCCACCTGGATGATGTCCGCTACAACACCAATGATGCCCTTTTCTTTTTCCTTCTGCTCCATGACTTTTTTGACGCTGCCGCCGTAACCGTCATAGCGTTCAGTAATATTGGTCAGGGCCTCCAGCTTGGACTGTTCCTGATGAAAACGGTTCTGTGTCTCCCGCAGCTTCGCATCCAGTCCGGTAAGATTCTCACGGATATTGCCAAGCTCCAGTTCGGATGCCGCTTCCTGTTCCGTCATCTGACGCAGTTCCTCAGTCACGCTCTCAAAAGTCTCTTCCAGCTTCTTCACCGTTTCTTCTCTGGCTGCCTCATCGGATTTGGCACGTAACAGTCTGGAATTTAACTCTGCCTTGCGGATATTGATCTGCTCCATCATGGTATCGAAGCGGCCCATCTTGGATTTAATGGTAGCTCTCTGGTTCAGTTCTCCAATAATGGTATTTTTCCCGGCTTCGATATTATTGTTGAGCTCGGTGATCTTATTCTGGATGGCTTCCAGATCAGCCTTCGCTTTTGCCGCAGCTTCTGCAATCTCCTGCACCTGGGTATCGGTATCCTTTTTATCGGTTAAGATATCCTGCTTTTCCTGTTCTTTGCCGGCAATCTCCTCTTCCAGGGCTGCTTTACGGTTGTTCAGATGGGTCTCACTGCCGTGGGCGGAATTGATCTGCTCCTTTAAGACATTGATCTCGCCTTCTAACTTACCGCGCATCAGACCGGTATCCGTCAGTTGTTCCCTGGCGGCTTCGATAGCGGTATCCAGACTCTCAATCTCCTGCTGGATCCGTTCGTATTCTTCCTTGATACCCTCATATTTTTCACCGGTCTCACCAAGTTCCGTGCTTGCCAGATTGTATTTTTCTTCTGCGGAAGCAAGCTGTTCTCTCAGTCTCTTATTTTCCAATAAGAACACGTTGATATCTAGGGATTTCAACTCTTCCTTTTTTCTCAGATAGACCTTTGCCACCTCGGACTGCTTCTCCAGAGGTTCTACCTGTTTTTCCAGTTCGGACAGAATATCATTCACACGCACCAGATTCTGTTTTTCGTTCTCCAGCTTTGTCTGGGCTGCTGCTTTTCTGCGCTTGAATTTCACGATACCGGCAGCCTCATCGAACAGTTCACGCCGTTCCTCGGGCTTACCGCTTAAGATCTTGTCGATCTGGCCCTGTCCGATAATGGAATAGCCCTCCTTACCGATACCGGTATCATAGAACAGCTCATTGACATCCTTTAATCTGCAGGGAGTACCATTGATCAGATATTCACTTTCTCCGGAACGGTAGATCCGTCTCGCCACTGTAACTTCGTCATAGTCGATCGCCAGCTGGTGATCGCTGTTGTCCAGAGTAATGGCAACATAGGCGTAGCTCAACGGTTTTCTGGTCTCTGTTCCCGAGAAAATAACATCCTGCATGCTGGCACCACGCAGCTGTTTGATGCGTTGTTCTCCCAGCACCCATCTTACTGCGTCCGCAACGTTACTCTTACCGCTGCCGTTAGGTCCTACGATACCGGTGATTCCGTTGTGGAACTGAAATACGATCTTATTGGCAAATGATTTGAACCCGTGTATCTCAATACTTTTTAAATACATATCCTCTATCCCTCAATAGCAGAAGCGCCTCGTAAGCCGCCTGCTGTTCTGCCGCTTTTTTTGTTCTTCCCTGCCCACGACCCAGGCATTCTCCCTCCATGTCGATCTCTACCACGAAAGTCTTGTCGTGTTCCGGTCCGCTCTCCTCTAACAGCCGGTACTCGAACTCTTTTTTGAGTTTCCCCTGAATCAGTTCCTGGAGATTACTCTTGCTGTCGTAGAAGAGACGCTTGTCCTCTAAGTCCGACAGAATAAAGCGGTCAATAAAAGCCTTGGCAGGCTGCATGCCACCATCCAGATAAATGGCACCGATCATAGCTTCCATACCGTCAGAGGTGATGCTGTCTCTGCGTCTGCCGCCGGTGTTCTCTTCGCCTTTTCCCAAAAGCATAAACTGTCCCAGCTCCAGGTCTCTGGCACAGAATGCCAGGGAAGGCTCGCACACCATGGAGGCGCGCATCTTGGTCAGCTCGCCCTCCGGAACATTCGGGTGTTCCCGAAATAAGAAGTCACTGGATACCAGTTCCAGTACGGCATCTCCTAAGAATTCGATACGCTCATAGTTCTCTGTTTTGTTGATCTTTTGTTCATTGGTATAGGAGCTGTGGGTTAGAGCCTGCTTCAGCAATGCTTTGTTGTGAAAGCAATAGCCGATGCGCTGCTCCAGCACGTCCATTGTATAACCATCCAACATTTTTTTGTCCTCACTATATTCCGTAGTCCCGGCTATGGTAAGAAACGCGGCACGTTTGCACTCTGTCGCAGAGCGTAACGGTACATAGGCGTGGAAAATACCCACGCCAAGTACCGACGTCTGCTTACGGCGCGCTTATTCTTACCATAGCCGTGCCTACTGGACTACATCAAATTGCGATTGTATAAACTGAAAAACAGGAACAGTGCCTTGTGAGCAAGCTCTCGGTCACAGTTCCTGTTTTGTCTTTGCATGGCTCGTAGCTTTACTAGTTCACTGCGTTCTTGATCATCTCTACAGCGTCTTCTACTGTAGTAACCTGCTCTGCGGTCTCAGCAGGGATCTCGATATCGAACTCTTCCTCGATGCCCATGATGATCTGGTATACATCGAGGGAATCAGCACCCAGGTCATCCTGGAATGTGGTCTCCATGGTGATCTCATCGGGATCTACGTTTAATACCTCAGCAATGATTTTCTTCAACTTTTCAAATTCCATAACAGTTCCTTCTTTCCCAAATATTTCTCTTGATTAATTATTCTCTGCAGCCTTATCTTCCAGGCTGATCTGTTCTTTGATCTTCTCGTTGATCTTCTCTTCCTTAAAAGCAATACACTGCAAAATAGAATTCTTCACTTCCACTGCCTTGCTGCTTCCGTGAGTCTTCACTACCAGACCGTTCAGTCCGAGTAGCGGAGCACCACCATACTGGGAAGTATCAAAACTCTTTAATGTAGTCTTGAGTGCCGGTTTTACAAGCAGTGCACCCATTTTACTGCGAAGCGTGGACATCATCCCCTGCTTCACCTGATGCAGAAGTGCGGAGCTTACGCCCTCATACATCTTCAATATCACATTGCCCACAAACGCTTCACAGACAATGACATCTGCCGCACCTGCCGGAATGTCTCTTGCTTCCACGCTGCCGATGAAATTGATCTCCGGGCAATTCTTAAGAAGCGGGAAGGTTTCTTTTACCAGCGCGTTGCCCTTCTCCTCCTCGGCGCCGATATTCACAATACCGACTCTCGGATTTTTTACTCCCATAACGCTTTCCATATAGACACTGCCCATCTTGGCAAATTGGACTAGCATGGAAGGTCTCGCATCTACGTTGGCTCCACAGTCTAATAAAAGGCTTACGCCCTTCTCTGTTGGAATCAGGGGAGCTAATGGCGGTCTCTCCACACCGCGGATACGACCTACGATCACCTGTCCACCTACCAGTACCGCACCGGTACTTCCCGCAGATACAAATGCATCGCATTCGCCGTTCTTCACCATATACATGGCTTTGACAATGGAGGAATCCTTCTTCCGACGGATTGCCATGACCGGAGGTTCTGCCGTCTCAATGACTTCTTCAGCATGTACGACTTCCAGCTGCTCTGCATCATAGCTGTACGCCTTTAATTCCTCACGGATCACAGGCTCCTTGCCTACCAGGAATACTTTGACGCGCTTATCTGCGTTGACAGCTTCCACAGCACCTTTTACGATCTCTGCCGGAGCATTATCGCCACCCATTGCGTCTACAGCAACATTTACATATTCTGCCATTTCGTCGTTCCTTTACCTGTTTATGTTTATCCGCTCATCATCAAACCGCTCCGTGGATCGCACCAAACAGTTTGATGATGTCAGATTCATTCTTACTATACTAAAGGCGTATATAAAAAGCAAGTGATTTTTTTGTGAAAGCAAAAGGAGATTCCATCCGGAATCTCCTCTTCTCTTTTCACTTAATTTCGCTTCATTGATTTATCAATTAATCAACGCTTACGACCTGCTTCTTATTGTAAGAACCACAAGCCTTGCAAACTCTGTGAGGCATCATCAGTGCACCACATTTGCTGCACTTTACCAATGTAGGAGCGCTCATTTTCCAGTTTGCTCTTCTCTTATCTCTTCTACCTTTGGAAGATTTATTCTTAGGACAAATAGACATCGTTACACCTCCTTATTCGCGTTGAAGATATCTTGGATTGCTGCCATACGAGGATCCGGTACGAAAGTATCGCAACCACATTCCTTCAGATTCCTGTTCTGACCACATACAGGGCAGATACCCTTGCAGTCTTCCTTACACAGGATCTTTGCCGGCCAATTCACCAGAATTTCATCGTACACAAAAGCCTCTACATCCAGCTGCCATCCATCCATAAAGCTCTGCTCGGTATCTTCTTCCTCACTTACTTCCGCTTCCGGAGAATAAACGATTCTGTCAAACTTAAGCTTCATTGCTGTAGGTACTTCAGTAAGGCACCTGTCACATTTCGTGTCAAAGGTAAGCTCTGCAGTGCCGGTTACTTTTGCCTTGTTCACACCGATGTTGGTAAAAGTAAGATTAATGGGTGTCTTCTCCGTAATAGAGAAATCTCCCTGGCGGCTCTTAAAGCTTGTCATCTCAAGCGGAATGGCAACAGTCTCTACCTTGCCTTCGGATGTTAATACATCAGATAAACTTACTAACATAGCGACTCCTATGCAATATGTTGCGTAGAAAACACAAGTCTCCTACGATGTGTTGATTCACACACTGACTTATTATACATAGGCAATACTCTTTTGTCAACAAAATTTTGTAGGATTTTCATACAATTTTTGTATTCTGTGTCCGCCTACTTTTCCAGTCCGTAACTGCTGATCGTCCATCCCATCTCATCATATCTAAACGTCATAAACAGATAAGATAATGAGTCCTCCTGTACCGGCCGGAACTCTACTTCCACCGTACAGTTACCCTTGCTGTCCGTATCCACCCCGGAAAGTCCCTTGATGCCCATGATCTCAACTTCGCCTGTGTATTCCTCCTGAAAATATGTATTTGTGAAATCCTTTGCGATCCGGTACACAGCCATTCTGTCTGCTGTTCTCTCCACTTCATCCAGTATTTTCAGTTCATCATCACCGCTCATAAGACCGTATCTCAGATTTAAGAAATAATATATTTCTATGTCATCAGGCCTTTTTCCCTCTTCCGACCATTTCACATACTGCTCCGCCTGTTCGTCGGATACATTTTCCTGATTGGAAAATACGATCATAATGAGTGACATTCCCTGGTCTACCTCTTTCTTTTCGATAATATTCAGGGAGTGAAAATACATTTCCTTATAGTCTTCCTCCACTGTCCCGGCATCTATATTGCCTCTGAGCAAATAATAGGTACTTCCGTCAAATTCCGCATAAGAAAGGATCCATTTTTCATTATAGCAGTAATTTACCATCAATAATTGTGCCGGATTCCCCTGCTTGGACTGCTCATAAAATTCCGTCAGCAGTTCTGCCCCGCTGCGCTCTTCGAATTGATCACTTAACACATACACCGGGTAGGCCTTCAGATCTTCCATATTAAAAGGAAGTTTTGACATTTCCTGTAAAATCACTTCTGGATCTCTTTTCCCTTTTAGGTTTTCCAGAATATTATCGGTCTGCACAAAGTTTTCCGCTTCCTGCACTGCCTCCTGTGTCTGTTCGTCTGTCTGTTCGACGGTGCTGGAGGTACTTACCGTTTCACTTTCCTGCACGACATTTTTACTCTCAGTTTCCTGCGTTTCTCCGCCGCAGGCCGTAAGAAATAAACATGCCAGAATTACCCCGGTCAAACGTTTCCTTCGCCAGCATTTTTTACACATCTTCATGCCCCGTTCCCTCCCACAGTCTACAATGGTTGTTTTATCAAATTATAGCAGATAATAACACACCATTGCATCATACTTGCATCATTTCCCTCTCTTTTTATTTTCAGATACAAAAACCGGAGCAGTCTTTGCGACCACTCCGGCTTTCCTATCACTTTCTTATTTCCTTATTCTTCGTAATCTTATTTACGCTTCCGCTACAGCCTCTTTCATGCTCTTCACATATTCTCCGATGTAAGGAGCTGCGTCTTTGCCATACTTTGCAATGATCTTCACGATGGCGCTTCCGACAATGGCTCCGTCGGATATGGATGCCATGGCTTTGGCCTGCTCGGGAGTGCTGATGCCGAAACCGATAGCACAGGGAACGTCAGTCACAGTGCGGATGCTTTCCACGATGGCGGGCAGATCGGTCTTGATCTCACTGCGCACGCCGGTGACACCCATAGAGCTTACCACATAGATAAAGCCTTCTGCCTCCGATGCGATCTGGCGGATACGGCTCTCGGAAGTAGGTGCGATCATGGAGATCACCTTCACGCCATGAGCTTTGGCGGGAGCCTCCACCTCCGTCTTCTCTTCATAAGGCACATCGGGAATAATAATGGCGCTGATACCCAATTCCTCACACTTGGTAAAAAATTTCTCATATCCGTAATGGAATACCGGATTCACATAAGTCATAAACGCCAGGGGGATCTCCGACTGCTCCCGCACCCTCTGCACGATCTCAAACACGCCGTCCGTTGTCATGCCGTTACCAAGAGAGCGGATATTTGCTTCCTGGATCACCACACCTTCTGCTGTAGGATCGGAAAAGGGAATACCAATCTCTATGAGATCCGCGCCTGCTTTCTCCATCTCCAGGATGAATTGTACAGTGCTGTCCGCATCCGGGTCTCCTGCGGTAAGGAAGCCTATGAATGCTTTTTTATTAGGTGTATCAAATACTTTTTCTAATTTACTCATCGTATCTGTCTCCATTTCTTCTATCTATATTTCATATGTTAATTTCATCAGTCATGAATATCCACACCACGGTATCTCGCGATGGCTGCCACATCCTTGTCACCTCTTCCGGACAGACATACGATAATGCTCTGATCCGGGCTGTAATTCTTTGCGATCTTACGCACCTGTGCTACCGCATGGGCACTCTCGATGGCGCAGATGATTCCCTCGGTTCTTGCCAGATATTCAAAAGCATCCACTGCTTCATCATCCGTGATGGGCACATACTGCGCTCTGCCGATGTCATGCAGATAAGCATGCTCCGGTCCGATGCCGGGATAATCCAGTCCTGCAGAAATGGAATATACGGGAGCGATCTGTCCGTACTCATCCTGGCAGAAATAGGATTTCATGCCATGGAAGATTCCTAAGGATCCCGTCGCAATCGTAGCTGCGGTCAGTGCCGTATCCACGCCTTTGCCTGCTGCCTCACAGCCGATGAGTTCTACATCCTTATCCTCAATAAAGTTGTAAAACGCACCCATGGCATTGCTGCCGCCGCCCACACAGGCTACCACGGCTGCCGGAAGCTTTCCTTCTGCCTTCAGGATCTGCTCTTTTGCTTCCTGACTGTGGAGCCAGTCAGATAGTATTTGTTCTTCATCCGGAGAGGTTTCTCCCCGCATAAAACATTCTAATAATAATATATTCGTATTCTTCTCCATGGGCTTTTATTATGTATATCTCCATGGAGCCAAGAACCCTTACAGGGTGCAAAGATTTTACTCTGTATTTAACACTATTTAAAATTAGAAGAAAGAAAAAATATTAGCCTGCAAATAAAAAGTCAAGGCTAAATTGAAGAA
>OGPJ01001725.1_pt1 | contig 14782 bp, 12 predicted proteins | sample 1552831 | NCBI WGS metagenome assembly OGPJ01 (sample SAMEA2579914, study PRJEB22360) | human gut metagenome | biome: human gut; feature: human-associated habitat; material: faeces | place: Denmark | collected 2008/2010
ATATGTTAGAGAAAAATATATTTTTTCCTTTATCATGACAGCATGTGGATGGTGCATTGGAATGATCTGTGCAGGAATTATGGTACTCATAAATCCTGAAGAGGTGTTTGATCTGGAAATGCTGGCAATGGAGTTGATCACATTTTTTGTGTTTCAGGCAATTGCGGGAATTATGATCGCGATCAGGATAAGGTTCGAAGGAGAGAAAGGGCGAATTGTGCTGCCAATCGCAATTTTAATTATTTTTGCGATTTGTTATACAATTAGATCTTTTGTGAAGACTAACTTGGGATTAAAAGAAAGTATTCTGCATATGATAGGGGGAATAGGGGATTTTGAAATCGGGATTGCCCTCATTGTGCTAAGTCTGCTTATATGGTTTGCTTCGTATAAGTATAGTATGAGCACCATGAAGAAGAAAGAGTTTTAAGATAGGCGTGGCAAAAATGATCCATTAAAAATAATGATTATAAAGATGTAATAGCTACCAAAAATATGAGAAAAACTTTGTGAAAAAATAGGCTTGTGTTTCGTAAGAGTCCCTTGTAAAATAGCGGACAAGGATGAAAAGAAAAGGAGATTCTTATGGGAACCAATGAAAAAGATATGACTGCCGGATCTCCCGGAAAACTGATCATAACTTTTGCCATACCAATGATGCTTGGAAATATTTTTCAGCAGTTTTATACAATGGCAGACACCATGATTGTCGGACAAGTGGTAGGAGTTGAAGCACTGGCGGCAGGAGGGGGATCAATGACGGAGATTGGCTGGTATGGCTGGTGTTGGGGATCATGACAGGTATCACACAGGGTTTTTCTATTCTTGTATCTCAGTATTATGGAGCAAGGGAAAAGGAAAATCTGAAATGTGCAGTAGCGAAAAGCTATATCATGACAGCATTACTGTCTGTGGTCGTACTCGCAGTAAGTGAAGGTACAGTTTATCATGTTCTTTTATTTTTACAGACACCGGATAATGTCATTGATCTGACAATGCTATATTTGCGGCTGATCTTTGCGGGAATCCCGATCATAGCTGCTTATAATATATTTGCAGCGATCCTTCGGGCACTTGGAAACAGCAGATCTCCGTTGATCGCAATGACAGTGGCAGCAGTGATCAATGTGGGACTGGATCTGTTGTTTGTGGCGGTTTTTGGCTGGGGTATAGCCGGAGCAGCAGTGGCGACTGTTATCGCGCAGGGATTTTCTGCCTTGTACTGTTTGATCGTATTACGTAAAATCCCGGATATCCGCCTGGAAAAGAAGGACTTTTACAGGCAGCCCTCTATGAGTTTGCGGCTTTTGGAACTGGCGGTTCCTCTTGCAATACAGAATGTGATCATCTCCGTGGGAGGACTTGTGGTACAGTATGTGATCAATGGATTTGGTTTTCTGTTTGTGGCGGGATTTACGGCATCGAACAAGCTGTATGGGGTTTTGGAGATGGCTGCCGTTTCATATGGATATGCTATTACAACCTATGTGGGCCAGAATCTTGGTGCAAAAAAATACCAGAGGATTCGAAAAGGCGTGCGCAGCGGCACTTATATGGCAGTGCTCACTTCGGCTTTCATTTCCGGCATGATAGTACTGTTTGGACGTAATGTACTGTCCTTGTTTGTATCCGGTGAACCGGATCAGACCCGACAGGTATTGGATATAGCATATAAGTATTTGTTTATTATGGCTGTCTTTTTGTGGGTGCTGTATCTGCTGTATGTATATCGTTCCGCTATCCAGGGCCTGGGTAATACTTTGATTCCGCTTGCCAGTGGCATTGCAGAATTTATAATGCGTGTCAGTGTTGCGCTGCTGCTGCCAAAACTGATCGGTGAAGATGGAATATACTATGCAGAGATCTGTGCATGGAGCAGTGCAGCTGTTTTATTATTCGTAAGTTATATGATCATTATACGGAAATATAAAGAAGTCACCGTTCATACATAATGTTATATTTGACAAAAAACTATTTATATAAAAAGAAAAGTATGATATTATGATACTTACAACTATGAAAATTGAATAGTCAGAAGGGTGTACAAAGTACTTAATAAGGAATCTGGTGAAATGCCAGAACAGCCACCGCTACTGTGACAGGGACGAAAACCAAAATATCACTGGAGAGATCCGGGAAGATGGTAAGTAGGAAGAACTGGAGTCAGGAGACTTGCCTTTTTGACAGAAGAATTCTGATTCGGATGGGATACAGAAGGAATAAGCTCTGCCTGAGGTAGAGGTTTGTTTTTTGTGCTGATATGATGCTGGATCATATCAGCTTTTTTTATTTTAACCGAATAAACAGATGAAAAATGAGGAGAAATGAAAATGGGAAAAGTAATTGCAAAGCGTTTTATATTTATGATTCCGGTAGTTCTGGCGGTTACATTTATTATTTTTATGCTGAGTTTTATATCGGCAGGTGATGCTGCCAGAGTTCTGGCGGAGAAAAAATACGAGCATCCGTCACCGGAACAGGTAGAAGAAGTACGGCATGAGGAAGGACTGGATCAGCCGGTGCTGGTACAATACGGGAAATGGCTGGATCAGGCACTTCATGGCGATTTTGGAAAATCATATTCTACCAGAAAACCGGCTTTTGATGAATTAAAAAAATATTTTCCACAGACATTTAAACTGGCAGTTACTTCGTTTTTATTGTTGATGATCGTATCAGTCCCTCTTGGGATTTTGTCAGCAATTTATGAAAACAGAGTTCTGGATAAAGTCATTCGTATTTTGTCGTCCCTCAGTGTATCTATGCCGTCTTTCTGGATCGGTCTGATGCTGCTCTATATATTTGGAGTAAAGCTAAAAGTGATCTCCGTGATCGGAGGAGATGCCGGAGGCATTCCGATCCTTGCGGCATTTGCCATGGATATCAGTTTCTTTGGAATTATGACGAGATTGATCCGTACCAATATGATACAGGTGCTGAAGCAGGATTACATACGTGCCAGCAGAGCTAAGGGATTGTCATCTGTAAATGTAATTTTGCGTCATGGTCTGAAAAATATCCTGATTCCTGTGCTTACACGTCTGGTATCAATTGTGATCGGTTTTTTCTGTGGCTCAGCTGTGATAGAAAGTATTTTTTCAATTCAGGGAATCGGAAATCTGGCATTGAAATCCGTGATCTCAAAAGACACTCCGGTGCTGCAATGTTTTATCTTTATTCTGGCTGTTGGCATTGTAGTATTAAATTTTCTTGTGGATATCGCCTATTCTGCGATTGACCGGCGAATCCAGTTAAAGTAAAGGAGAGATCATAGAATGGGAAGCAGAAGAAAGCAGAAAACAGAAAAAAGCATGATCCAGAATCTGTACTGGAAACAGGTATTCCGGTCACCGAAAACAAAAATAGGATTGATGGTGGTCATAATTTTTGCATTGGCAGCTATTTTTGCACCTGTACTGGCGCCGCATGATCCACTGCTTGTGGATGTTTCGATAAAATTAAAGAATCCGTCGGCGGCATATCCTTTAGGTACTGATCAGCTGGGACGATGTATTTTATCAAGACTTCTCTGGGGCAGCCGGTATTCACTGAGCTATAGCTTTACGGTGCTTCTGATCACTGTATGTGTCGGGGTGCCGATCGGACTGTTTGCCGGATATGTAGGTGGAAAAATCGATTCCATAATTATGAGGATCATTGATGTATTTATGGCTATGCCGGTCTTTATTGTGGCACTTGCCATTGCAGGAACCGTAGGAGCCAGCGGCGCTCATCTGATTCTGTCCTTATCGGTCGTATCCTGGGCAGAATATGCAAGGCTTGCCCGAGCATTGACACTTCAGGAAAAAAATAAAAATTATATGACCGCACTAAAAGCCGGCGGCTGCGGCCACGCAAGGATCATATTCAGGCATGTATTGAGAAATATCCTGCCATCTGTGATCGCACTGGCAACAATGGAAATCGGTTCGATCATTCTGTCAATTGCCGGTTTTTCCTTTATCGGCCTTGGTGTGCAGGCACCGACACCGGAATGGGGGATCATGCTCAGTGACAGTAGAAGTTATATCCAGACTTATCCAAGACTGATGTTTTATCCGGGCATACTGATCATGATCATTGTTCTGGCATTTAATTATCTGGGGGAGGGAATACAGAATGGAACAGCCCAAAAATGATGTCCTAAGGGTAAAAAGACTACATGTGGAGTTTCAGACATCTCACGGAATGGTTCATGCAGTAAAAGATGTCAGCCTGGAAGTAAAACGCGGAAGGATCCATGCTCTGGTGGGAGAAAGTGGAAGCGGCAAGTCAGTTACCTCTCTGACGATCATGAATCTGCTTGCAGGAAATGGAAAGGTGATATCCGGAGATGTGACACTGAACGAAAAGAGTCTTCTGAAGTTATCAGGAAAAGAAAAACGACAGTTATACGGAGACAGGATCGGAATGATCTTTCAGGATCCGACTGCTGCTCTTGATCCGCTTTTTACAGTTGAACAACTGCTTCTGGAAGGACTGAGAAAACATCGCAAAATGAGCAAAAAACAGGCAAGGGAAGTAGCGTTGGAAAGTCTGCGGATGATGAATCTGCGTGATCCGGAAGAACTGATGAAGAAAAAACCTTACGAATTGTCTGGTGGTATGTGCCAACGTGTTATGATCGCCATTGCCATGTCCATGAAACCGGATTATCTGATCGCAGATGAGCCGACGACAGCCTTGGATGTAACCGTACAGAAGCAGATCCTGGAAGAAATCTATCAGCTATCCAGGAAAGAAAATCTGGGCGTGTTATTTATTACGCATGATCTGGGTGTGGTGGCAGAGATCGCAGATGATGTTTCGATCATGAAAGACGGCGAAATAGTGGAAAACGGAACGGTTGAAGAGATCTTTTATCATCCGCAGCATTCATATACAAAAAAACTGTTGGATGCAGTTTTATAGGGGAAAAGTATGAGTACGTTACTAAAGACAGAACATTTAAAAAAATATTATGGCAAGAAAAAAATTGTGAAGGCAGTGGATGATGTAAGTCTGGAAATCCATGCAGGATCATCCATGGCCCTGATCGGTGAAAGTGGAAGTGGTAAAACTACATTCGGAAAGCTGATCGCCGGCCTGGAGAAACCTACAGATGGAAAATTCTGGTTTCAGGGACAGGAAATGCAGGATTTGTCTGAAAAGCAGTTTCGTCCATATCGCAAGAATCTTCAGATGGTCTTTCAAAGCAGCAGCGGGGTATTTGATCCCGGTTATACCATTGGAGAAAATATTCTGGAAATTTTGAAATTACATGAAAAACTGCAAGAGGGTGAGTATGAAGAGCGAGTAAAGGAGGCTTTGATCCAGACGGGGCTTGATCCGGATATCCGCAACCGTTATGTTGGACAGATTTCAGGAGGTCAGTGTCAGAGAGCTAATATTGCGAGAGCATTGGTATTAAGACCGGAACTTGTGATCTGTGATGAACCGGTATCCAGTCTGGATTATTCCATACGAAAGCAGATCCTGCATCTGTTAAATGAGCTGCAGGAAAAATATGAGATGACATATTTACTGATCACTCACGATCTGTCCAACGTTCCATATCTCTGCAAAGAGGTGGCTATTATGTATCAGGGACGCGTGGTCGAGTTTATTGATCATACGGACAGCTTAAAGGAGACTGCCGTACATCCTTATACAAAAGATCTGTTTGATTCTATTCCGGTAAAAGAACCGAAAATGCGAAGAATCGGATCGCAGGAAAAGAAAATATTTTCAGATACCATTCCGGAACAGGGCTGCCCATATCAGAACCGGTGCAGAAGATGTACAAATATATGCAGAGAGCATATACCGGAATTGACAGAAATTGAAACAGGACATTTTGCGGCATGTCATATGCTGTAAAATATAAAACAAACAAAGGAGAGGAAGAAATGAAGAAAAGACGTGTAGCAAAATTGATAGTATTGAGCATGGTGGCGGCAACTTTACTGACAGGTGTCAATGTACAGGCAAAAGAGGAAAAAGTAGTTACGGCAATGACATCCATTGATCTGACTCCTGAACTTTGTGACCCAATAAAAAGTGGTCCGGACTTTCGTCTTTATGAAATGATCTATGATCCGCTGGTACGTTATGGAGAAAATGGAGAAATCGAACCTGCATTGGCAGAATCCTGGGATATCAGCGAAGATGGCACAACCTATACGTTTCATTTAAGAAAAGATGTGAAATTCTCAGACGGTACAGCGTTTAATGCAGATAATGTGATGTGGAATTATAACAGATGGGTAGAACAGGATGTGACCGGTAACTTTTCAGCCAAACTGGAAAATGTTACAAAGGTAGATGATTATACTGTAGAATTTAAGTTCGCAGAACCATGCTATACGCTGCTGATCGAATTCAGCTATCCAAGACCATTCCGTTTCACCTGTGAGAGTGCATTGGATGAAGATGGAGAATTTTGTCAGGAAGTGGGTACCGGAATGTGGATGATCGACAGTTATGAAAGCGGTCAGGAGGTTGTCCTGGTACCAAATCCTAATTATTACGGTGAGAAACCAAATATTGATAAAGTAGTTCTGAAACAGGTGGTAGACGGTGATGCCAGAGTGATGGCGCTTCAGAGTGGAGAGGCAGATCTGAATCTTCAGGATATTCCATCCGAAAGCTTCAGTATTATCCAGGCAGATAAAAATTTATCGACAGAACAGCAGGTTTCCACACTTTCTTACTATCTGATTGAAAATTATGATACACCGGCGCTTCAGGATATAAACGTACGTCAGGCACTGAATTATGCAACAAATAAAGAAAGCATTGTAAATGATCTGCTGGATGGTTACGGCAATCCGGCAACCGGACTTATGTCTCCGACAGTTCCTTATGTAACAGAAGAAAACAGCAAGGGCTATCCATATGATCCGGATAAAGCAAAGGAACTGTTAAAGGAAGCAGGATATGAGGATACAGATGGAGATGGTATTGTAGAAAAAGACGGAGAACCACTGAGCCTCAGACTGGTATTCCAGACTGAAGAATATGCTTCATGGAAATCTCTTTGTGAATTCCTGAAATCTGAATATGAGAAGGTCGGTGTAGGTATTGAACTGGTAGAAAAAGAATCCGCAGCTTACTATGATGAGATCTGGAACACCAGAGATTACGATCTGTGCATTTACCGCAGCTATGAAGATTCCTGGATGCCTCATGGATTCCTGAAATCAATGTTCTATGCGGAAGATGGAGCAAAGGCAGTAAACTGGTACGATGAGGAGCTGAACAAAGATCTCGGAGAAGTATTAAAGACACAGGATGAAGAAAAGCGTACGGAATTATACGATAAGATCCTCACACGTATCAATGATCAGGCAGTAACAGTGCCGCTGTATTATCCGAACCGTGATTATATCTATAACAATACCAGACTGACCAATGTAGAGCTTGCACCGACTGCCTATGAAGGCATTAACTGGGCAACACTGGATGTAGTGGAGTAAAAAATGTTTGAAAAGATCGAGAATAAATGGACAGAAGATTCCGGTGATTATGATGATATGATCCAAAAACAATTGAGTAACAAAAGAACGGTATCTTACTGGACAAAAGAATTGAAAAGACTTCTTGGACCTGAGCCCCTTCGAATTTTAGAAGTGGGCTGCGGCCCGGGTTTTATGAGCATCATAGCAGCGCGTCTGGGACATGATGTAAAAGCGATCGATGGTTCATCAGGAATGGTAGAAAAAGCCAGAAGGAATATGCGGCAGTATCATCAGCAGGTGGAAATCTGTGAGGAAGATGGTGTAACTTTGCCATTGGAACAGGAACAAAGCTATGATGTGATACTTTCCAGAGATGCGGTGTGGACATTATATGATCCGGAAAAAGCTTTCAGACGCTGGAAGGCTGTATTAAAACCAGGTGGAAGGATCATTTATTTTGATGGGGACTATCGGACCGTCGAACCCACATTAAAAAATAAGATCCATATGAAAATTGCTGATTTTCTTATTTATGTTACAGAAAGAAAAACATATGGATCTGACGTGAAGGAAAACAGCGGAATTTATGAAAAGCTGCCATTTACATCGCAGAAGCGTCCGGAAGCGGACTTTCAGATATTAAAAAAGGTACGCTTTGCCAGGATCCAGATCAGAGAGAACCGCTGGCTAAACAGACCATGGACGATGGATTTCTGGAAATACGGATATCAGGGAAAAAAATTTATTGTAGTAGCCACAAAGAAGGAGAAGTGACATGCAAAACGATAAGATCAAAGAGTACTGGGAAGGAGAAGCTGGCATTTACAGCGAAGGGATCAAGGCAGAATTGAAAAGTGAAACAGCAGAAAACTGGAAGAATCTGATTCTGGAGTATGCGCCGGAAAAAGAACATCTGGAAGTACTGGACGTAGGCTGCGGGCCGGGATTTTTTGAAATTATGCTGGGAAAAGAAGGACATCATGTGACCGGGATCGATATTACTGAAAATATGATCCATGAAGCAAAGGAAAATGTAAAGGCAGCAGGTTTATCCGCAGATTTGATGACTATGGACTGCCACAATCTGAATTTCCCGGATGAGACATTTGATATGGTTATCTGCAGAAATATCACATGGACGCTGGACGATCCACAGAAGGCTTACAAGGAGTGGCTGCGTGTACTGAAAAAAGGCGGACGTCTTTTGGTATCGGACGCCTGCTGGTATCTGCATCTTTATGATGAAGAAAAGAAAAAGATTTACGAGGCACATGATGCTGCTATGTGGGAAAAATATGGAAGAGGTATCCATGCTCATGAAGATGCGGAAACAGGGAAAGAGCTCAGCAGTAAGCTGTTTATGAGTGATAAAAAGCGTCCGGTATGGGATCTGGATTACATGATGGAGATCGGCTTTTCCAAAGTGTTTGCCCTGAAGGACATCAGTGATATTTCCAGAACTTCCATGGAACGTGAGCTGAATAAGCTGACACCTCAGTTTTTAGTGGGTGGAGAAAAATAAGCGGACCGGCGTTAAATAAAACGCTGGACCCGCTCCATTGTGGTTTTTAGAATAAAGATATCCGTCAGTACATCACCGGTTTCCAGAGAATGGTTGGCGTTTTGGGTGAGAAAGAGAGGTACATCTTTCTGCGCTGCCAGTTCCCGGATGGAATTGGTTTCGGCCCAGGGATCTGCGGTGCCGTGGAAGGCGATGCTTCCGGCAAGTGGGAAGGAAAAGGTCTCTGCAAGAGGCGTGAACAGGATGCTTTTTACAGTCAGATCGTGTCGGGAAGCATAGGCTGAGGAGATGACTGTACCAATGCTTTTGGAAATAAACAGAATGCTGCCATAGGAATTCCAGTCGATATCCTGCAGAGCCTGTTCTGTTTGTTCATAAGCAAGCTCAAAAGCCTGCTTCATTTTTGCGTGATCACCCTTGACATTCTCAGGGAGGGTTCCATAGGATACAGCGAGAATCTGATACCCATAATGTCTGGCAAGACGGCTTGCATAATACAGGAGTGGTTTGTCAGCAGTATAGCCGATTCCCGGGAAAATTACTGCCAGTTTTGGGGCGCTTTTATCAGAATCATAAGTATATGCAGATGCTTTGTCATAGAGCATTTGCTGATGAATTTTTTCCTGAAGGTCTTTTAAGGTCACAGAGATTGTATAAGGCTCTTCCGGGAGATAATCATAACCGGTGAGAACACCGTTTTCTTCCATGGCATAAACAATGTGCAATGCCCCCATAAGTTCCATATCGTCTTCAATATCAGAAAGTAATTCTTCGTATGTTTTCATCTTGATTTGTTCCTCGTATTTATATTTTATAAAATTCAGTCATGTGTATAAAAAACAAAATAATTATTGCATGTTTTATTAAAACGGGCAAGGAAAATTGAAAAACTCCTGCCAGTTACCTGGTTAAGGTGTCAATAAAATTGGGGAATAGCTTGCAAATCACGATCAAATAAAATATGATATAGAGATGTTAAACTATACAATGTAAGGAAAATATATGAAAAACAGAAACAAAGGTTTTACACTTGTGGAACTTGTGATCATCATTGCAATTCTTGCGATTCTTATAGGTGTTCTTGCACCGACTTATACCAAATATATAGAAAAAAGCAGGGAATCAACTGATCTTGCAAATGTCAGGACGGCGTATGACAAAGTGGTGATGGAAACGGGAATAGAGGGAAATGAAGATGTAAAGGAGATCGTTCATCTGAAGCAGAAAATAGACAAATGGCAGTCTTCAAATACGGTGACAATTGCCGGAATCTCTCATTCCAATGATGATCCGGATACGGATAACTGGAAAGGGTATCCTGTTGCAGGTGGAATATGCGAAGTGTCCATGAATCCTGAAACCGGTATTTTATTTGACTGGAAAACCGGAAAAGGAGACAGTGTAGAAAACGATGAAGTAAAAGAATACTGGTTTAACCTGGAAGAAAACTTCGACAGAGTTCTTCAGGAAAGTAATGCACTGAACGGTGTAACTGGCATCTTTGAAATCGATTCCAGATGCCAAAAATCTACTATGGTTCCAAGGATAGAGATAAAGATGGCATCTGACAGTCTCCTTAAGAAAGGAACCTGGGCATATTATGGAAGGGCGAAGGATGCTAGAAAACGTGCTTTGCTCTGGACTTCTGTTAATACAGATGTTGTCGGTGCGAACCAGAAGATTCCTGTGATTGTCTGCACGGCAGATAATAAATATTATGTAGCAGAATCTACAACCGCCAAACGTACAGGATATGGCCCTGATTACGTTGCGATTGCAGCGCAGATGAGTACAGGCACTGCAAAAAAAGAGCTGGCTGAGACCGCAGTAAAATATGACAGTCTTCAGGCCGCATACGACGCATATAAAAAACTACTCACAGATGGAAAATATAAGCAATATAAAAATTCGTTGGATTTTAATATTCATTGGTGAAGGTAACTGGTGAAGATGGTTATTCCTTTGCAGTTTACTGGTTGCTTTTATTTCTCCGACAAGCTATACTAATCTGAGTGACAAAGTATGGATTGGAGGATTTTTATAATGAAAATTGCAGTAACTTATGATAATGGAAATGTTTTTCAGCATTTTGGAAAAACAGAAAACTTTAAGGTTTATGAAGTAGAAGACAACAAAGTTGTTTCAAGTGAAGTGATCGGTTCTAACGGAACTGGACATGGTGCCCTGGCCGGACTTCTGGCAGAACAGGGGATTGATGTACTGATCTGCGGTGGTATTGGAGGAGGTGCACAGACTGCACTTGCGGAGGCAGGTATTCAGTTATGCTCCGGTGCACAGGGAAATACCGATGAAGTAGTAGAAGCTTATCTGAAGGGCGAACTGGAATCAGCAGGAACAACCTGTGACCATCATCATGAAGAAGGACATTCCTGTGGAAACCATGAGGAAGGGGAGTCCTGTGGAAGCAGCTGTGGCGGCTGTGGTTCACATAAACCGGCATTTTCCGGACCGAATGTAGGAAAGACATGCCGTACACATTACAAGGGAACATTCAACGATGGAACACAGTTCGATTCTTCCTATGATCGTGGACAGCCGCTGGAGTTTGTCTGCGGAGCAGGACAGATGATCAAAGGCTTTGATGCAGCTGTTGCAGACATGAAGGTCGGAGAAATCAAAGAAATCCATCTGATGCCGGAAGAGGCTTATGGACAGCCGAATCCGGATGCGATCTTTACTCTTGAGATTGAACAGCTTCCGGGTGCAGAGGACCTGACAGTAGGTCAGCAGGTATATTTGTCTAATCAGTATGGGCAGCCTTTCCCGGTCAAAGTTACAGCCAAAGATGAAAAGACAATTACATTTGATGCCAATCACGAGATGGCTGGTAAAGAGCTGAACTTTAAGATCGAGCTTGTAGAAGTAAAATAAATGTCGAAGAAGTGCGGAGTTTGTCAATAAGTTTCGAACTCTTTTGATGGACGTACACAGTGCGGCATGCTAGTATGGAAGAAAGAAAATTATGTAGCTGTCTGGCGGCATTAAAGGACAGTGATATGATTCGTTTCTGCTTTATTCTGTGCGGCATGCCGCTTCTTTTGTTCTAAGACCGTTCTGGTTGAGAAAGGGAAATCTCCATGTTTTACTTGCGTTGTCGGGCGAAATTTCCATGTGTAATGAAATAGGATATGATGAAAAAAGACCGGAATGCGTTGTTTCGGTCTTTTTATGTGGTGTAAACTGATCTATCAGGGCATTCTTGAATTATCTGAATTCCACGGCATGTTTTCTTTTCCAGATGGGAAATAAATTTCGCTGGCAGACGTAATTCTTCCGTTGTTCAATGCTTATGGCATGGAAGAATGTTTTCCACATATCAGTATATTCATCTTCATAAGATTCTGTCTTTTGTAATACCGAAAATTCATTGTCCGTCAGATAGCGCAGATAATTTTCACCATCTTTTACATGTACACAGGCAGTTTTGCGGTTATCATCGATGATCATCCAGTGTTCGGAGGGCATACGGTTGGCAAAATGGTTGCCAACTAGCATGATTACATCATTCCTGGGCTCCAAATGACTGACATAGACCTGGTTTTCCAGACTTTGAAAACGGGCAAATTCCCGAAAATGATGCGCTTCATTTGATACCTGGCGCCGGAGTTCGAGAAGATTCATTACATGTGGATTCGTATATTGCCCGACTACAGTACTGCCAATAGCAAACCCCACCCGAAGAAAGTCATAGATTGCCTGCAGAGCGTTCTCATCCGCAGACAATGAGGCGTAGTAGATGTTCATGTATGCAGTTTCAGAGATGCTTCTCCGAATGGAGCGTATAACTTTTTCTGCTTTGGAAGGATCACCATCCACATGGATATATTCATCAAACATTGTTTGTTGAAAGATAGGTTCTTTCTTTAGTCCAATCTGGTTATGACCGATTTTCAGGGCTTCTGACCAGGCATCATAGATGCAGGTCATGATATCCGTTAAGCGGTCCTGGCAAGTATATATTTTCATATTTTTATTCCGTATTCTGATCCTATATGTAAAAGTGGCTGGAAACTGGCAGAGGGAAGTTTAGCCGATCCCAAAATCAGCGAGAGTCATCTGGGAATAAGATTCATTGGAATGTTGTACTTTCCAGGAATCTTTTGCATCTACCTGAACCAGCTGTCGGGTGATATAGGCTTCTTCAATGGGAGTACGATACATTTGTCTGCCACCGCAGGTGATAAAATAATGTGCGCGTTTCAAAACTACGCCCATTCTTTTCAGATTGTCAAAATTCAGACGGCCATATTGTCTGGCATAAGTGATCCGGCTGGCGGATTTTGGCCCGATTCCGGGAACCCGAAGCAACGTGGCATAAGATGCTTTTTCAACTTCCACTGGAAAGTGTTCGAGATGGCGCAGCGCCCAGTCGCATTTGGGATCCAGCACTTCATTGAAGTTGGGCTGAGATTCGGATAACAGTTCATCTGCCTGGAAGCCATAGAAGCGTAGCAGCCAGTCTGCCTGATACAGGCGATGTTCCCGCAGAAGTGGAGGTGGAGTTCCAATCTGAGGGAGAATGGAGTCATCATTTAACGGAATATATGCCGAATAGAAGACTCGTTTCAGATCAAAGCCCTGGTACAGAGCCTGGCTCGTCTGTAACAGAGTATAGTCACTTTCGCCAGTGGCACCGATGATCATCTGGGTACTCTGCCCTGCCGGAGCGAAATTCCGTTTCAGATCGGACATGTCAAGAGGTGCCAGCTGACAGGCATTTTCCCATGTCAGGATATGTTTCGTGAATTTATTTTTATCACGGGAGATAAGATTCGGATCCTCTTTTTTGAGGGGAGGATTGTTCCCGGGTTTTGCATCGGTATTCTGCATATTGAGTTTTTCTCTGAAGGTTTTCTTGGAATCGTCTGAGAAAATACCATTTCTTAAAAACTGATTTCCCCGGCTTCGATCCATATATGCAGACTTTCCAGCAGCTATCCGGTGAGAGGCAATAGTACTTTGTACTTTTCCCATGGGATTCAGGATATTCTGCATGGTTTTATTGGGGGCAAGAGAACGCAGAGCTGTTTCTGTCGGAAGTTCCAGATTGACACTGATGCGGTCTGCCAGATATCCGGCCGCGGCAAGCAACTCGTCAGAGGCCCCGGGAATTGTTTTTACATGAATGTATCCGTTGAAATGGTACCGGGTACGGAGGAGCAGCAGTGTCTCACACATTTTTTCCATGGTATAGGTCGGATTTTTTAAGACACCGGAGCTTAAGAAGAGACCTTCGATATAGTTCCGTTTGTAAAATTCAACGGTTAGTTCACAGATTTCCTGTGGCGTAAAGGTTGCGCGGCGTACATCATTGCTGGCACGGTTGATGCAATATTTACAGTCATAGGCACAATGATTTGTCATCAGGATCTTGAGAAGGGAAATACATCTTCCATCAGCGGCAAAACTGTGACAGATGCCACATGCCTCTGCATTGCCGAGCTCTCCTTTCTTTCCCCGCCGGCTGGATCCACTTGAAGTACATGCAACGTCATATTTTGCTGCATCAGCAAGAATCTGCAGCTTTTCCTGTGTTGTATAATTACTATTTCTAATATCTGTATTCATATTTTCATTATACAAACAGTTGTTCGATAATGCAAGTATTATTTCGAACAGGCGTTCTTTTTGTAACTGCTCAATATGTTTTGAGTATTTTTCTATATCCGTTTTGATCTTGTGAGTAAATACATTGATTTTTTCATTCTGCGGAGCAGTTCGAACTTTTTCATCATAAAAATTACAAAATTGGGTAGCAGAATACTCTCTAAAATTTTCGGCAGAAATGCCAAAGTCCTCT
>OGPJ01001726.1_pt1 | contig 14750 bp, 9 predicted proteins | sample 1552831 | NCBI WGS metagenome assembly OGPJ01 (sample SAMEA2579914, study PRJEB22360) | human gut metagenome | biome: human gut; feature: human-associated habitat; material: faeces | place: Denmark | collected 2008/2010
GTCGCCGGATAGATCCCTCCCGGTGCCCCGAGACCAGAGCGGAGCCGCTGTGGATTGATTTCGGATTCGACAATTATGCCGGTGTAACGTATGGAAACTACGACCGTCCGGTTTACCTTGGATGGGGCGTTAATCCGCTCTACGCGAACTTTGTTCCGACCGGTGAGTATTCCGGTCTGATGACACTGCCAAGAGAACTTTCACTTTGTGAGACCGAGGAGGGCTACCGCCTGAAAACAAAACCGTTCGGGATCGATGAGTACCGTGCGGGTGCCTTCCCGATCGGAAATCAGAAGCCGCTGCTGACCGAGAGCTTTGGACTTCTCGTGCAGGGCAATTTCGGAAGAATTGCGCTGAAAAACAGCAGAGGTGAGGAAGTAGTCATCGAGGTAACGGTGGACAGCATCACGGTGGACCGCTCTAAGAGCGGCGACCTTAGTTACTTTGATGATGTAGATCCGAAGCTCTTCAAAAAAGAGGATCTGCTGGTATCTACAACAAAACGTTACATGCGCGGAAATGTCAACATGGAGATTATTTTTGACGTTTCCTATCTGGAGATTTATGCAGATGGTGGTCTGGAGACCGCTTCCGTATGCGTTTACCCGGATGCTCCGTATCAGGTGGTTTCCACAGACGGAGATCTGGAAGTGAAAATGTACACTATTAAAAAATAGGGGATGGAACATTTATAAACGGTAACGATGCAGCATGGCAGAATCGAGATGGGACTCTGAAGCGTTACTATAAATAAAAACGACGGATGTCTGCAAAGCCGATGGAAGTGGTTTTGCAGACCGTTGTTTATCTTGGGAGGTTTTACAAAAATGATGAAAAAAAGAGATTACAGACCGAAAATTCACTTTTCACCGGAAGAAGGCTGGATGAACGACCCGAATGGCATGGTTTATGTAGATGGCGTGTACCACTTCTTTTATCAGAAGTACCCGTATGATACCAGCTGGGGACCGATGCACTGGGGGCATGCAACATCCCGCGACCTGATTCACTGGGAGCATCAGCCAATCGCACTTTATCCGGATGAACTTGGATTTATCTTTTCGGGAAGTGCTGTGTATGATACGCAGAATTCTTCTGAGTATGGTACCAATGAAAATCCGCCAATCATTGCTATTTATACCAGCCATCACAAGGACGGTTTGGAACAGCAGAGTATTGCATACAGCAATGATAAGGGCCGGCATTTTGAAAAGTCATATCTGAATCCGGTCATCAAAAACCCGGGAATTTCCGATTTCCGTGACCCGAAAGCGTTCTGGAATCCGGTCAGAAGATGCTGGAGTCTTGTTCTTGCAGCGCAGGACCGTGTCTTCTTCTACGCATCCCAGGATATGAAAAACTGGGAGAAAACTGGAGAATTCGGACCGGAAGGAAACCATGTGAAGGGTGTATGGGAATGCCCGGATCTGTTCCCGATTGAGTATAAAGGAAAAAATGTATGGGTTCTCGTTGTCAGCATGACGAAAGCTTCCGAAGATGACCACTGCAAAATGCAGTATTTCCTGGGTGATTTCGATGGAGAAAAATTCCTCTGCACCTATCCATCCGATGAGCCAAGATGGCTGGATGAAGGCTTCGACAACTATGCAGCCGTTACATTCCAGAATGCGAAAGATGTTCTGCTGATGGGATGGGGTATGAACTGGCAGTATGCAGCGCAGACTCCGACAGAAGGGTACTGTGGACAGGCAACTCTGGCAAGAAAACTGTCCCTGACAGAAGTAGATGGTGCTCTGACCCTTGCGGCTGCTCCGGCCGGACTGGAAAAATTCCGCCACAGCAGCTATCCGATCGAGAATCACACAACGATCCGCACAGAGACCTTTGGACTGAAGGTTTCCGGAAAAGGAGATGCGAAAATCTGTCTGAAAAACTCAGTGGGACAGAAATTGAAGATTTATGTAACTGACACCAAAATCACGGTTGACCGTACCATGGCGGGCTACAAAGAATTCAGTGAGCACTTCATGACGGAAAAATATTCCATCAGCACCGCAGCGAGAAAGAAAGACGGAGCATGGAATCTGGAGCTTGTTTTTGATGTTTCCATTCTGGAACTGTTTGCTGAGGACGGCGTAGATGCTATTTCTACAGTGGTTTATCCGGAGACACCGTACGACCGTATAAGCTGGAAGGGTGATCTTTCTGTTGAACTTTACGAAATTGATGCATAAGGGCTGCGAGAAAGGGGAAAAGCAAAATGGGATACTTTAAAGATGTGACACCGGAATCAGCTGGAATCAGCTCCAAAGGAATTTTGAATTTTCTCGACCGAATCGAAGAGAACCAGATTGAGCTGCACAGCTTTATGGTGATCCGCCATGGACAGTGTGCAGCGAAGGGCTGGTGGAAGCCGTATGATGAAAAATTTCGTCATCCACTGTATTCGTTCAGCAAATCGTTGACAGCAACGGCGATTGGTTTTGCAGAGCAGGAGGGAATCTTATCGCTGGATGAGAAAATTGTCGATATCTTTCCGGACCTGCTGCCGGAAAATCCATCCGAAAATCTCAAAAAAATCACGCTGCATCACCTGTTGATTATGGGTTGTGGTCACGAGACGGAGATTATGGACAATTCAGAAAACTGGATTTCTACCTTTCTTCATCATCCGGTGCTCCATGAACCGGGAACGTTTTATAAATACAATACAGCCGGAACTAACATGCTGGCTGCCGTTCTGAGGAAAAAAACGGGACAGAACGTCACAGAGTTTCTGAAATCCCGTCTGCTGGAGCCGCTTGGCATCACATCCCTTACCTGTGCGCTGCTCGGAGACGGAACGGAGCTCGGTGGAGGCGGTATGAAGATGGTGACGGAGGATATGGCAAAATTCACGTATTTTCTGTCCAGACAGGGCGAGTGGGAAGGAAAACAGCTGCTTCGAAAAGACTGGTTTGAACGCGCCTGCCGCAAGCAGATTGAGACGGAGGGCGATTCGGAAGGCCACGTAAAAGACTGGGCGCAGGGCTACGGCTATCAGTGCTGGATGTGCCGTTATCCGGGCTCCTTCCGCGCAGATGGTGCGTACGGTCAGTTCGGCGTTGTGTTCCCGGATCTCGATCTGATTGTGATCCTGACAACAGCAACAGAACAGACTCAGGAGGAGTTGAGCGCACTGCAGGAGGAACTGATCCCGTATGTGAAGAAAGAGGCAGGAGAGCTGCCACCGTCCCCGCTTGCCGGTGCAGTAAAAGAGCGTACCGCAGATCTGGCTCTGCCGCCGCGCAGAGGAACGAGAAATCCGTTTATGGAAGAGAAGGTAAGCAAGCATGTTTATGTATCTGCCCCGCTGATGGGGAACCAGCAGCTGCCGGATTCCGCAGAAATTCTGATCGGCGGAAGCGGTCTGTTTTCGCTGGAGACAAGTCCGATTCAGGAGATGCGATTCTCCTTTGGCAGCGATAAGATGTACTGGAAAGTACAGGAAGGCGGGAAAGAAAAGAAATTTGTCCTCTCCATGCGCCGGGATTTTGCCTATAGTGAAGCGGATGGCCATATTTATGCTGGTTCTGCTGCATGGCGTACGCTAAATACGCTCGAGATGGAGATTCGGCGGATGGACGGTTTGAGTGGTGGCCGCATGATCGTCAGATTCCAGAAGGAAAATCTTCTGCTGGAGGCAGAGGATACGCTGATTAGTGTCGGTGGACTCGGTATTTCACCACGTCAGGCACTGACTGTATTTGGAATAAAAAAAGATTAAACAGGTCGAAAGAGAGAAAAACCGGCGGAATTTTCCGTCGGTTTTTCCATAACAGTGTGAAAATCCTGTAAAAAAAAGAAAAACGATATGCAAAGCCGAACGGAAGAATTGCCAAGTCTCTCTGAACATGGTAAACTTTTACCTATATTGGAAAAGAATCGACACAAAATATTGAGATACAGGAGGCTCTATGTCAGTTTTTTCAGATTTATTATCCGAATATATCACCATGAAGGATGTCGGGGTTTACCCGCTTTCACAGTTCTGCGGACTCGATCGTTCTTTCATGTATAAGATCATCAATGGAAAACGAAATCCGTCCGGGGAGGATGTTGTGCGGAAGATGGCACAGTTCATGCAGCTGACGCCACGGGAAAAAACAGATTTCATGGATGCATTTTACATTACCCAGATGGGTGAAGAGGTTTATTACCGGCGCAAATCAGTCGGAGAACTGATTGAAACGTTCAGCTGCCGCGAGGGGAAAAAGGAATATATCTTCCATGAGGCGGAGATTGCAAAACTGGAATTGAACGGGGGGGGGGGTAGCGGAGAGATTCCCTTTCGGGGCACAGTGCATGTGCGGCATGCAATTTTGCAGCTGTTTTTCGGTGAAGCTGTAAAAGAAGACGGAAAAATTTCCGTTCTGGTCCAGCCGGACTTCGATTTTGCCATGGAACTTCTGCAGGTATTCGGGGAACAGAACCCGAATTTGACGATTCAACATCTGTTCTGCATGAACAACAACGAGAAGATGGTTTCGATGCGGAAAAATTACAACCTGAGTTGTCTGCAGAAAATTCTCCCGATCTGTGCCTGCGGCTGCGATTACCGTGCGCGGTACTACTACGACAATGTGACGGCACGGCTGAATGAGTTCCGCCTTTTCCCGTACCTCATCCTGACGGAGCACTGTGCGCTTGCTTTCAGCGCCGATTACCAGAATGCACTTTTGTTCCGGGAGGAGACGACGCTGCGGATGATGCGCGAGATGTTTGAAGGCTATTTCAAACAGTCGGAGCCGTTGTTTGAACGTCTTGACACGGTACAGTCCCAGCTTGGCTATACGGAAACACTGATTCGTCACTTTATCGCATCAGATTCCCCGCGGTATTTCTTCCAGAGAATGCCGTGTCTTTCCGGCCTTCTGACAGCAGAAATGCTGGAGCGCCATCTCGTAAAAGAAATGCCGGGGCGTGAGCAGATGATACGGGCGGTTGCACAGTACGCAAAGGTGATGCAGACACAGGTACTGGATAAAAAAACGACGATGTTTTTTTCAGAGGATGGCATCAAAAGTTTCCTGGAAACGGGGCGCGTGGATGAGTATCCAAAAGAATGCTATTCTCCGCTGGACTTTGACGAGCGTATCGCCCTGATCCGCCGCTTTCTGGCGCTGCGGGATCGCGCAAATCTTCGTATGATCCGGGAAACGAAAGAGAGAGCAGAGCATGCGCTGAATATTTCGGTCAATGCAAACGAGGGCTATCTTCTGTTCCAGACGCGGACAGAGCGGCTGATTTACCTCGGTATCCGGGAGCCAAGCGTTCTTATGGCATTCTACGATTACCTGGAATCCATGAAACCGGAAGAACTCTGCACGGAAGAGGAGATGCTGGAACGTGTCGAAGCCATTCTGCATGAATTTGTGGCTTGTCATTCCAGAGAAGGTTCGATATAATAGAAAAAAGGATATTTCCAAACCGGTCATCTCGGGTGAGTTCCGGTGCGTGTCTGCTGAAAAGAAGGCTGGACACGCACCGGGCGGGAACCTGCGGATGACCGGTTTTGACTGTACGAAAAAGAAATGGGGGTTTTTACGAATGAGTACAGAAAGTAAAACAAGAATGACGGAGGGCAGTATTTCAAAAAAGATGATTCTGTTTGCGATCCCGCTGTTCCTTGGCAATCTGTTCCAGCAGTTGTACAATACGGCCGACTCGCTGATTGTAGGAAATTTTCTGGGAAGCAACGCGCTGGCAGCGGTCAGCTCTTCGGGCAATCTGATCTTTCTGATGGTTGGTTTTATTAACGGTATCGCAATGGGCGCCGGTGTCGTGATTGCAAGGTATTACGGAGCGAAAAACCGGGAAGATCTGCAGAAAGCGATCCATACGACCGTGGCGTTCGGCCTGGCGGCCGGTGCAGCGCTGACGGTGCTTGGCATGTATCTGGCGCCGAAAATCCTCGTGCTGATGGGAACGCCGTCCGATGTCCTGCCGCAGTCGGTCGAATATTTTCGTACGTATTTTGCAGGCTCTCTCGGTTTTATCATGTATAACATTTTCGTCGGCATTCTGCAGTCCGTCGGCGACAGCCGCCACCCGCTGATCTATCTGATCGTGTCATCGTGCATCAATGTTGCGCTCGATCTGCTTTTTATCGGCGGCCTTGGCCTTGGGGTCGGTGCGGCAGCGCTTGCAACGGTCATTTCCCAGTTTACAAGTGCGATTCTCTGTATGATCCATCTGCTGCGGACGAAGGAAGAGTATCGTCTTTCCATCCGCAAAATCCGCTTCGACGGCAGAGTGCTCGGTGAAATCATCCGCAATGGTGTGCCGTCCGGTTTCCAGAACTCGGTTATTTCGATCGCAAACGTTTTCGTGCAGACGAACATCAATGCATTCGGGAAAATGGCGATGGCAGGCTGCGGTTCATATGCAAAAATCGAGGGCTTTGCATTCCTTCCGGTTACATGCTTTACGATGGCATTAACGACGTTTGTCAGCCAGAATCTCGGTGCAAAACAGTATGACCGGGCGAAAAAAGGAGCGCGGTTTGGCATTCTCTGTTCCATTACCATCGCCGAGCTGATCGGGTTTGTGATCTATGCGGCCGCACCGACTTTGATTGCGGCGTTTAACAGCGATCCGGCCGTTGTCCATTACGGCGTGATGCAGGCGAGAACGATTGCACTGTTTTATTTTCTGCTGGCGTTTTCTCATTGCATCGCGGCTGTGCTCCGCGGTTCCGGGCACGCCGCGGTTCCCATGGTTGTCATGCTCTGCGTCTGGTGCCTGTTCCGCGTCAGCTACATTACCGTGACGGTCCGGCTGATCCCGGATATCCGCGTGATTTTCTGGGCTTACCCGCTGACCTGGAGTATCAGTTCTGTCATTTTCCTGTATCTGTTTTTGAAAGGAAAATGGGTATACGGTTTTGAAAAAGGAGGAAAACAAAGATGAACGCAGAATCGACGAGAGAAGCGCTTGATGTGGCATCGCTGGCGGGAGACATCCTGCTGGCGAGCGGCGCGGAAATCTTTCGTGTGGAGGAGACGATCGACCGCATTGCGCGGGCGTATGGCGTTGACTCCAGCGATGCGTTTGTGTTGAGCAGTGGTATTTTCCTGACAGCTGAGAGCGGAAAAAAGCAGGAATTTGCCCGCGTGCGTCACATTCCGCTGTCGGCGGCGCGGCTCGACAAGGTAACGGCAGTCAACCAGCTCTCCCGTGAAATCGAGGAGGGTCTGCACATGCCGAAGGAGGCGAAGGCCTGGCTGCTCGATATTCAGCGGATGCCGGACAAACCAAGATGGCACCAGGTGCTTGCATCCGGTGTCGGAAGCGCCTGTTTCTGTTTTCTGTTCGGCGGCGATGTGGTGGACAGCATGGTAGCGTTTCTGTCGGGCTTTGTTCTGTATTTCTATCTGCTGTACCTGCTGCGTGGCAGAATGTCAAAGATTGCGACGAATATTTCCGGCGGCGCGCTTGTCACGCTGATTGCCGTTTTTCTGTATCAGGCGGGGATTGGGCACCATCTGGACAAGGTCATCATCGGTTCGATTATTCCGCTGGTGCCCGGGGTCAATTTCACGAATGCTATTCGTGATATCGCGGATCAGGACTACATCGCGGGCTCGGTGCGGATGCTCGATGCACTGCTTGTGACGTTCTGCATTGCGCTCGGCGTCGGACTGATTATCACAGGATATCATCAACTGGCGGGAGGGCTGCAGCTATGAGTGATACCATTCGTTTAATTGCGGAATTTTTTGCCGCCTGCGTCGGAACGATTGCGTTTGCGCTGCTGTTCCAGGTGCCGCGGAAATACTACCTGTACTGCGGACTGGCAGGTGCCTGCGGCTGGATCTGCTATAAACTGATCCTCCCGCATACGACAGAGCCGGTGTCCATCTTTTTTGCAACGGTGCTCGTCATCCTTCTGTCGCGCAGCTTTGCGGTGTACAAGCGCTGTCCGGTAACGGTATTTCTGATTGCGGGTATTTTCCCGCTGGTGCCGGGAAGCGGCATCTACTGGACTGCTTTTTACGTGGTAACCAATGATCTGGAGCGCGCCGGTGCAAGAGGATTTCTGACACTGAAGGATGCAGTTGCGATTGTGCTTGGCATTCTCTTTGTTTTTGAGTTTCCGCAGAGCTGGTTCCGTAAGGTGTTGACAGACAAAAGCAAATAACCTATTATTGTAGTAGAGATTATAAGCAAGGAGGAAGGAAAACAAATGGCATTAAATCAGTTTTCCAGAACACAGCTTCTGCTCGGACAGGAGAGCATGGATCTTCTGGCGAATGCAACCGTTGCCGTTTTCGGTATCGGCGGCGTGGGCGGCTATACCGTGGAGGCGCTGGCAAGAAGCGGTGTCGGCCATTTTGTGCTGGTAGACGATGATAAGGTCTGCCTCACCAACATCAACCGTCAGATTATTGCGACGAGAAGCAGTGTCGGAAAATATAAAGTAGACGTAATGAAAGAACGCATTCTGGATATCAATCCGAAAGCGGAGGTAGAGGTATACAAATGCTTTTATCTGCCGGAAAATGCGGACGATTTTGATTTTTCGAAGTATTCATACGTGGTGGATGCTGTTGATACCGTGACAGCGAAGATTGAGATTATCATGCGCGCCAAAGCGTGCAATGTGCCGGTCATCAGCTGCATGGGAGCTGGAAACAAGCTGGACCCGACGAAGTTCCGCGTGGCGGATATCTATAAAACGAACATGTGTCCGCTGGCAAAGGTCATGCGGCGTGAGATGAAAAAACGCGGCGTGAAGAAACTGAAAGTGGTCTATTCAGAGGAAAAATCCCTCCGTCCGCTTGAGGATATGAGCATCAGCTGCCGGACAAATTGCATTTGTCCTCCGGGAGCTGCAAGAAAATGCACGGAGCGGCGTGATATCCCGGGCAGCGTAGCGTTTGTGCCGTCCGTAGCAGGACTGATTCTGGCGGGAGAGGTCATCAAAGATCTTTCCGGTGTCAGAGAGAGACGGCAGTTACCGTAAGAAAACATAAGAATAAAAGGGACGAGCCCCGGAAAAGCAGTTGTGCTTTCCGGGGCTCGCCTTATGTTTATGGAGATTTGAAATTTGAAAAATTACATTACGGCAACAACATCATATTCGGTGCAGCCTTCGGTGAGCGGAATCAGATTTCCTTCTACTGCGGTTCCGTTTACCGTGAGGGAAGAAATACCTTTCTCCCTGTGCTCCGGATTCTGGAAGGTGATGTTATACCATGCACCGCGGAAGTATCTGCGGATCTTGAACTCTTCCATATCGGACGGAATACACGGATTTAAGGAAAGTCCGTCGTAATCCGGCTGAATGCCGAGGATGTACTGGGAAACATTGACAAAAGTCCATGCGGCAGTACCGGTCAGCCAGGAGTTCTTTGCCTCACCGAAGTGGGCAGCGTCTTTTCCGGCGATCATCTGAGAGTAGACGTACGGCTCGGTGCGGTGGATCTCGCTGATGTCCTCAATGTAAGCCGGGCAGATCTTGCGGTACAGATCAAATGCGCGGTTTCCGTGGCCGACAACGGTCTCAGCGATGGAGATCCATGGGTTGTTGTGGCAGAAGATACCAGCATTCTCTTTGTATCCCGGCGGATAGGAGGAAACCTCACCAAGATTCAGGTAATACTTGGTGTAAGCCGGCTGCAGAAGAACAACGCCATATTTGGTTTCCAGAATATTTTTGACAGAAGTCAGTGCTTTTTCAGCCAGTCCCTCTTTGACGCCGATTTCAGCAAGAACACAGAAGCCCTGCGGCTCGATATAGATCTTGCCTTCCTCACATTCCTTGGAGCCGACTTTTTCACCTGCAGCGTCATACGCACGCAGGAACCACTCGCCGTCCCAGCCTGCATCGAGCACTGCCTGGTAAACTTTTTCGACTTCTTTTTCTGCGTAAACAGCTTCTTCCTCATTGCCTCTGCGGCGGCAGATGGCTGCGTACTCTTTGCCGTATTTTACGAACATAGCGGCGATGAAAATGGACTCAGCAACCGGTCCCTCGGAAGGTCCTGTCGTCTGGAACGGTTCGCCCGGCTCTGCAGAGAAGCAGTTCAGGTTCAGACAGTCATTCCAGTCTGCACGGCCGATGAGCGGCAGTTTGTGCGGTCCGAGATGGGTTACGGTAAAGTCGAAGGAACGTTTCAGGTGCTCCATCAGAGGCTGAGCCTTGGTGGAATCGTTGTCGAAATCAACCTGCTCGTCGAGAATAGAGAAATCTCCGGTCTCTTTGATATAGGCGGCACATCCGGCGATCAGCCAGAGCGGGTCATCGTTGAAGCCGCTTCCGATATCCATGTTTCCTTTTTTCGTCAGTGGCTGGTACTGATGGTATGCGCTTCCGTCTTCAAACTGGGTAGCGGCAATATCGAGCAGACGCTCTCTTGCGCGGTCCGGGATCAGATGAACGAAGCCGAGCAGATCCTGGCAGGAGTCACGGAAGCCCATGCCACGGCCGGTGCCGGACTCAAAGTAGGATGCGGAACGGGACATGTTGAAGGTAACCATACACTGATACTGGTTCCAGATGTTGACCATGCGTCCCAGTTTTTCATCTGCACAGGAGAGCGCATATTTTGCCAGCAGGCCTTCCCAGTAGGAAGCAAGCTCTGCAAGTGCTGCGTCAACCTGCTCGTCGGTCTGATAGTGGGAGAGCATCTCTTTTGCCGGCTTTTTGTTGATCACGCCAGGAGCTTCCCATTTGTCATCCGCTGCATTCTCACAGTAGCCGAGAACAAAGATAAAGGAGCGGGACTCGCCTGGTTTTAAGGTAACGTCGATGTGGTGGGAACCGATCACACCCCATCCGCTGGCGACGGTGTTGCCTGCAGTGCCGCGAAGAACCGTCTCCGGGCGGTCATTTCCGCGGTAAGCGCCAAGGAAAGCGTCGCGGTCGGTATCGTATCCGTCGATCGGGCAGTTGACTGCATAAACAGCGTAATGTCTGCGGCGCTCGCGGTACTCAGTTTTGTGGTAAATCTCAGAACCCTGGATCTCAACTTCGCCGATGCTGAAGTTTCTCTGGAAGTTGGTCATATCGTCCACGGCGTTCCAGAAGCAGAACTCTACAAAAGAAGTCAGAGCCAGTGTTTTTTCTTCGGTGCCGTTGTTGGTCAGCATGAGACGGTTTACTTCGCAGGAATCTGCCAGCGGAACAAAAGCGGTCAGTTCAGCGGCAACTAAGTTTTTGGAAGAAACAAAGCGGCTGTAGCCAAGGCCATGATGGCACTCGTAGGAATCGAGCGGCGTCTGGGTCGGCTGCCAGCCCGGGTTCCAGACGGTATCGCCGTCCTTGATGTAGTAGTAGCGTCCGTTCTGATCGAGCGGCGTATCGTTATAACGGTAACGGGTCAGACGCAGAAGTTTTGCGTCCTTGTAGAAGCTGTATCCGCCGCAGGTATTGGAAATCAGAGAAAAGAAGTTCTCAGATCCCAGATAGTTGATCCACGGAAGCGGAGTCTTCGGGCTTGTGATGACATACTCTTTTTTCGCATCATCAAAATGTCCAAATTGCATGTGTGATACCTCCTTCGTCGTACAATGTAATTTCATTATACAGCCGAAAAAAGAAAAAACTAGCAAGAATTGCTAAAAATATAAAAAAACGCCGAAACCGTTTTCGTGACAGTTTCGGCGTTTGTGGATATTCACGAATTGCTCCGCAATTCTGCAAACATTCGGAATCCGCTGGCGCTACTTCCTCATGTTTGGCGGGTTCCAAATTCGAACGCTTTATCGTACAAGCACGAACAGCTTTCGAACTTTGAACCCTGGAATATCAGATCTTCTCGTGATTCTTAAATTTCTTAATGACTTTCTGAATACGATCCGCCGGATCCAGCAGTCCGCTGATGGAGGCGTCGTGATTCAGCTTGTCGATGATGAGAGCGATATATTTGCTCAGGTCGCAGCTGATGTAATATTCGCGGGAGAGAAGCTCCGGTGTCTGGTATACGACGTTGGTGGTCAGAACTTTTGTGAAGAGTCCTTCCTCATAAGCCTTGTCGAATTTCTCCAGTCCGCTGGTGAACAGTCCGAAGGTCGAGCACATGTAGATGTTGCGTGCCTCACGATCCTTTAAGAGTTTGGCAACTTCCAGCATACTCTCGCCAGAGGAGATCATATCGTCGATGATGATCATATCCTTACCTTTGACATCAGCACCGAGGAACTCATGGGCAACGATCGGGTTGCGTCCGTCAATGATGGTAGAGTAGTCGCGGCGTTTGTAGAACATACCCATGTCAACACCGAGGTTGTTTGCCATGTAGATAGCACGGCCCATACCGCCCTCATCCGGGCTGATGACCATCAGATGATCCTTGTCGAGCTTCATATCCGGTGCATTGCGCAGGATGTTTTTGATGAACTGGTAAGCCGGCTGGATGGTTTCAAATCCATGCAGCGGAATCGCGTTCTGGACACGCGGGTCGTGAGCGTCGAAGGTGATGATGTTTTCTACGCCCATAGCAGTCAGCTCCTGCAGACCAAGTGCGCAGTCGAGAGACTCTCTTCCAGATCTCTTGTGCTGGCGGCTCTCATACAGGAATGGCATAATGACATTGATTCTGCGGGCTTTTCCACCGATGGCTGCGATGACACGCTTCAGATCCTGGAAGTGGTCGTCCGGAGACATGTGGTTGGTGTAGCCGCACAGAGAATAGGTCAGGCTGTAGTTGCAGACATCGAGCAGAATGTAGATATCGTCACCGCGGACAGATTCGTTGATGATACCCTTTGCCTCGCCTGAACCGAAACGCGGAACCTGAGACTGGATAATGTAGCTGTCACGCTCATATCCTTCATAGGCAGCGACATATTTTTCCGCAAATTCATTGCCGCGTCCCTTTCTCCAGCTGACCAGATAATCGTCGACCTTTTTTCCAAGTGCGGCGCTGCTGTTCAGCGGGATCAGTCCCAGTCTTCCGATTGGCAGTGTGTCAAAATGTCCTTCAGTTCCCTTACTCATGCTTTGGTTCCTCCCAAAAGTTTTTTCTGGATCCGAATATCGTTTCCAAAAAGTTTAATGATGGTGTAGTTACTTGAAATTCGTGAAAAGGTACGTTCCGAGTACGTCTCCATGAAGCGGTCAAGGGGCAGATTCGTGGAGATGATCGTCGATTTCTTCCGCAGGATGCGTTCGTTGATGCAGAGAAAGAGCTGGGAAGAGACGAAGCTGTTGGTCAGTTCCGTACCTAAATCATCGATGATCAGAAGATCGCAGTCAAAGATATTGGCGTGAGCGTCTTTTGCTTCTTCTGAACTGGAAAAGGTGTAGCGTGCAAACAGGTCAAACAGATCAAATGCAGTAAAATAAATCACACAGAACGACTGCTCGATCAGCTCGCGGGCAATACAGTGCGAAAGAAACGTTTTTCCGACACCGGTGTCGCCGTAAAAGAAGAGATTTTCAAACGACGAGCCGAAATTGCGGACGAACGCCTGGCTTTTTTCGAGCGCGGCAGCAGCGGCCTCGCGGGAAGTGAGCGGTGTTCCGGTACTGGTCAGGCTGTCCGAGTAGTAATCCAGAGAGAACTGGCTGAAATTTTCGGCTTTCAGAAGCTCCTCCACGTTGGACTGCCGGTACAGAAGATCGACGGCAGCTTTTTTGAAGCAGGCGCATTTCTGCGTGCCGTTGATGTAGCCGGTGTCGCGGCAGAGCGGGCAGTCATACGTCAGCTCGAGATAGTCTGCCGGGTAGCCGTGCATGGAAAGGAGCGCCGCGCGTTCCTGGGAACGGTCACGGATGGCAGCATTCAGGTCGAGATCCATGGAAGCGTCTCCGTTCAGCATCGCTTTTGCTTTCCGAACCGAGAGGGATGCAATCTCGGCGTCGATTTCCGCAAGGCGCGGAATCTTTTCATAAGCAATGCGGATGTGCTCCTGCTGTTCTCTCTGGTGGCGGAGCTGCCGTTCGTTGTACATGCGCATAATCGCATCGTATTGCGGGTTTGTCAGTGCCATAGTTGTTTCGTCCTCCGGGCGTTATTTCAGAAGCTGTTCTTCTAACTTCTGGTAGTCGTATTCTCTCTGATGGAAATTGTTGAAGCGGTTACTTGAAGCAGCAGGAGCGGTTTTTCGTGCCGCATTCTGATCAGAAGCGGTTTTCTTCCTTTTCTGGTGCTCCGCATCGCGCTGTTCGACGTCTGCCATGGAGCGGACGCCCTGTTCCTTCCATTTGGAGAGAATGCCTTCCGCGTACTGGAAGCTCGGCTGGCCGATCTTGGAAACGGTGCGCTGACAGGCTTCGGTGATAAGATCAATCGTAAAACCGTAGGTATTCAGCCAGCGGTCCATCATCTCGGCTTCTTTTTCCACCGGTGCGCGGTTGCGGATGCCGAATGCTTTCAAAATTGTGTAGTAATGTTTGTTGAATGTCGTGGTCTCCTGTTTGGCAGAGGCAACATCGCGGATTCCGCTTTCCTGCCAGGCGAGTCCTACCTTTTTCAGGTAGTGGATGCTGGTGCTTCCCTTCGAAACACAGTATTCCACCAGGTATTCCAGAAGATCCGCGGAAAAGTGGAGATCATCATAGAAAAACATGATGCATTCGATTTCCGTTGGCGACAGAAGATGACCGAAATACGTCTGCGCAACGTAAAGAACGTGCTGCAGTTCTTCGCGGCTGCCGGGAGCGTGTTTTTTTTCTACTGACTGTCCGGAAATACCGGAACTGGAAAGATCATCTGCCGGAGAAGAGGCAGATGGGGCAGAAACGGCCGGCTGTGGTGATGGAGCCGGGGTCTGTTCCGTCTGCGGGATTTCAACGGATA
>OGPJ01001732.1_pt1 | contig 14716 bp, 9 predicted proteins | sample 1552831 | NCBI WGS metagenome assembly OGPJ01 (sample SAMEA2579914, study PRJEB22360) | human gut metagenome | biome: human gut; feature: human-associated habitat; material: faeces | place: Denmark | collected 2008/2010
GACGGCATTTTTCTTTCTCTGTCATCTTGTTTATTTTATTTGTTATAACCGAATCCTTATTTCCTGTCGGTCACTAATTCAGTACATGTATCGTATGACAAGCCACCAACGCAGCTGTCTCCGTACGAAGACGGCTCTCTCCTAATGAAATAGGTTCAAAACCCTGCTGTAAAGCCAGTTCTGATATAAAATCATCATCCTCCTCAAGAAGCTTTACGACTGCAGGCAGTGAGACTGGATATTCTGTCGAAACAATGTTAAGTACGTTTGTTTTAATAATGTTTTATCTCCATCCTCACAATGAGCAATAAACTTACGACCGTCAAAAGGTTGGCTGACAAATGATTTGAAATCAGTCATTCCTTCCAGCTGGGGTAGTGTCGCCTTTTGCGACTGCTTCATGGCACTGACCAGGATCTTTTCCAGACGGGCTGGTTTTATCTCCCGGCGTTCTGAGAAACGACAGTTCAGGCAGGTAATGGCATCAATACCGATCTCGGTCGCTTTCTCTGCAAACCATTCCATCCGATCCATATTTTTTGTCGGAGCAACTGCGATATGAAGGCGGAAGTTCCATAAAGCCGGTTGCTGCCAACTCTCCAGAATGGACACTTCGCAATGTTTATGATGGGCACGACTGATAGCCGCCTTATAAAAAGTTCCTTTACCATCAGTCAGTAAAATTTCATCGCCTTCGGTCAGACGAAGTACACGAATACAGTGACCTGCCTCCTCTTCCGGCAGTTCCGGATTCACTGCAATATCCGGCGTATAAAATATCTGCACGTCTCTTTAATTTTCAATTTTCAATTTATAATTTTCAATTACCCGAGTATCATCCCTATAATCGTGGCTGACAACACAGAAACCAAAGCACCGGCAATCATGGCCGGAAAACCGAAACGGGTTATCATTTCCTTCTTCTCCGGAGCCAGCACTCCCATTCCGCCTAACAGAATCCCGATAGACGAAATATTAGCAAAACCACATAATATATAGGTAGACATTAAAATCGACTTTTGATACATGAACATCCCGGCATCTTTCCACTCCTGCAACTGGAAATAAGCCACAAATTCATTCAGGATCGTTTTCTGTCCCAGCAAAGAACCGACAAGCATAATATCCGGTGACGGAATACCGATCAGCCACATAAAAGGAGCCAGAATAACTCCGAGAATAAACTGGAACGTCAATCCCTGCGCTTTACCGTCAGTCACCGAAACGATCCATTCATTCAAACCGGTATAACGCCCCAGCAATCCTTCCAGAAGATAATTCGCCAAAGCGACCAGCGCAATGAATACCAAAAGCATTGCAGCTATATTGACCATCAGGCGGATACCGGTAGATGTTCCGGCAGCCAAGGCATCCAAAGCCGTCGGATGGGAACTTCCTTTTTCCAGCGTGGCAGCCTGATCAACGGCAACTTCCGTCTGCGGACAAAGCATCTTTGCCAAAACGATCGAGCCGGGTGCAGCCATCAACGACGCCGAAATCAGATGCTTGGCAAACAACACCCTGGCTACAGGGTCACCCCCCGATAACATACCAATATAAGTTGCCATAACCGTTCCGGCGATAGTCCCCATTCCGGACACCATAACCAGAAAGATCTCCGACTTATTCATCGCCGGCAAGTAATTCTTAATAAGCACGGGAGATTCAGTCATTCCCATAAATATATTTCCGGAGGTAACTAATCCTTCCGCACCCGATATATTCATAAACTTTCGTAGCAACCAGGAAAAAGCTCCCACAACACGCTGGATAATTCCCCAGTAATAAAAGAGGGAAACCAATGCTGAAAAGAAAATGACAACCGGTAATGAATGGATCAGGAATATAAACCCATTACTTTTGGTTGCGTACGGTCCTAATAAAAAGCCAACTCCCGCCTGGGTAAAGTCCATCAGTTTAATGAACGCCTTCCCCATCCATTCCAAAGCTGTTCCCACGAACGGTATATAAAGAACTGCCAAGGCAAATATGACCTGCATAATCAATCCACCTCCTATCAACTTCCAGTCGATACGTTTCCGGTCATAACTCAAGGCATATGCCACAGCCAGAACTGTCACGATCCCTAGTATTCCACGTAAAAGGGATTCCAGACTAATCCCGCTCTGTTGATCTATCATTTGGCACTTCCCTCCTCTTCTTCACGACGGCGAATCTCGTCTTTGTACATCTTTGCATATTCATAGTTCTCATCAGCTACAGCTTCTTCCATCCGTTCGCTCAATTCTTCTTCATCCAGAAGAGAAAGCCATTTCTTCAATTCCGCCTCATCTTCTATATCTTCCGGTTCTTTGTCCAGCAAAGCATAATCGTTGTCATCCATTTCATCCGGCATCGAGGATTCTTCCAGCACGACTCCGCATTCTGAAACGATATGTTCTGTCGTATAGATGTCGCATTTCACCCGAAGAGCAATTGCAATGGCATCCGATGTCCGTGAATCGAGGCGTACCTGAGTTATGCCATCATCAAACAACAGCTCGGAATAGAAAACACCGTCTTCGAACTTATAAATGAAAACCTCCCGTAGCTGAATGCCGAAAGCCTGGGCAAAAGTCATAAATAAATCATGAGTAAGAGGCCTGGGAGGCGTAATATGTTCTAATGCAATAGCAATGGATTGTGCTTCCGATGTCCCTACTATAATAGGTACACGACGAGCTCCGTTTTCTTCCGCCAGTATCAGGGCATATGCTCCCGACTGAATCTGGCTATTAGTCAGCCCTTGAACCCGTAATTTTATTTTTGTATCCACACCACATAAATTTTATAGTACTGATACAAAAGTAATATTATTTCGGAATTAAAAGAGGGAAAGTGGACAAATGATGATCGGTAAAGTCTATAAAAAAGAAAAGGTTGTCATCCCGACAACCAATCTTCATTGCTAACCTTAAATCTAATACCATGAAAAACACAGTGCAAATATAAGCACTTTATGTTATTCAGCATAGTTTTATAGCACAAATTATACTTGTTTTAGCAATAATTTAGTAGAACACCTTATTTGGCAAGGTATATTAACAATCAATTCTTATCTTTCATATATTCATCCGCTTTCTCCTTCATCCGTTCAACACGTTTAGCTGTTTCAGGATGGCTTGAAAACATCTGGCGAAATTTGGATGATTTCGGTGCATCTTCACTCAAACTCATCAGTTTATTCAATGAATTATGCATGCTGTACGGATCAAGGCCATTGGCTACACTAAACTCAAAGCCGTAATCGTCTGCTTCATTTTCCTGTTTTTGAGAATATTGTGCACCGGCCAATGCTGTTGCCAGGTCGCCTAACTGGGAATCCGATAATTTAGCTACGACATCACTGGTTGCTCCTGCGGCATTTTTTGCAGCCGAAGTCAGATAAGCGTTCTTCATGGCATCTTTCGAATCGGAATGAAGTACATGACCGATTTCATGTCCGATAACAGCCATTACTTCATTGTCGTCCATCACTTTCATCAATCCGCCGCAAACACGGACACTACCGTCGCCACAGGCAAAAGCATTTACGTCGATAACATTGTATACCTTAAAATTCAGATCCAGTCCGTCAACTTTGATATCCTTTGTCAGACGTTCCAGACGCTGTCCCATCTCCGTATCGGGGCCGGCCACTTCATTATGGGTATCCATCCATTCGATATATTCACGACTCATGGTCACTATATCGGCATCACTAAGTGTGATAGCCTTAGCAACATCGGTAGCGGCGCTAACCACTTTCTTGGTGTTAATTGTTTTCCCTCCGATTTTAAACTGCGCAGAAGCAGTCAGGCTGACACCAGCCAGCAAGATTACTGATAATAACGTTGTTCTCATACTCAATTTGTTATTTACATACATTAGTTTGTTTGCATTTGCATAAATTCCATCAACTGGTTAAATGTGACATCTTTTAGTATAACTTTTTTCGTCTTATCCAACAGGTAAAGGGTTGGAATTGCTTTCAGATCATATATCTCATCGTTTTTAAGGCTTACCGTATTATCATAGGAGTTTATCCAGGCTGCCGGTACATCAGGGATATGTTTCCGCCAGGCTTCCAGATCCTCATCGGGATAGACAGCCAGAATCTTTAGTTTCTTATCAGACATCATCCGGCCGATCAACGGATCACCCGACAACTGTTCCGTAATTTCTTTACAGGCATGACAATCCGGATTGTAGAAGAATAACAAAAGATAATCAGCCTTTACATTATATAATGTACCGGTTTTCCCATCAGCCAAGGTATAAGTAAAGTCGATTGCCGGCTCACCAACCCTGTTCTTTAATGCCAGTTCCAGTAAATGGGCAGGACGGATTTTATTTACTTCATCGAGGACCGGTGCGGCCAGGACGGATTCGAGTACAGGGATATACAAAGATTCATCGCGCATCGGAGAGTTAGGATCGTAAAGATACTTTTCATACAGACCGGCCATATGAGCAAAGAAGCTGCTGTCAGCCGCAGCCTTGTGCATCATACCTTTGATGGAAGAGGTCGCAACTTCCGGAGTCACATATTTCATCAGGTCGATATAGTTGGTAAGTGCCTGTTCCGTAATATCCGGCAGATGGATATACGCCGTATCGGTAAAATCAAATTTATCCCAATAATGCTGGACCAGATATTTGGCTCGTTCGCCCGGATCGGTAATCATACTGGGAACGGCAACCATTTCAAAGGTTCTCGGCGTTGTATCCTCTTTCTCTGTTTTTGCTGTCTGCTGGCCGTGACATGAGTTAAAAATCAACGCAAATGCCAGCAAGCAAAGTATTCTGACTATCATATCTTTATGTTTTATAGTGCAAATATAATAGTTACTACAGTTTCAGATATCACTTTAGCCAATTATTTTATAGAGAATCCCTCCTGACTCTACTTTATAAATCAAAAAGTCAGGAGGGAGGGAGGGGTTAACATTCAATTTTAACGTATAATCACCTTTTCGGTTTTTTGCCGGTTGCGGGTGGTTACAGTAACCAGAGTAACTTGTTCAGGAATAAACACATCGAGAGAAACAGTACTTTGACGGATAGCTTGCTTATTATATATCAGTCTACCGTTTAAAGCATGTATTTTTACAGATTTAATCGGATCATCAACAGAACTGCTTACTACGACCCGGCCGTTGCTGACAGCAATACATATATCCGAATCCGGAATGTCATTCTCCTCTATTTCACCTATCCGTAGGAACAACCTTCCTTCTACAAAACCTGTCTGATTATCAAATGTATATTCAGGATTCTCCCTCATATTCTGCAATGTTCCCGTAAAAGTATCCTGCAGATAAATATCCTGAGCCGTATCAAAAGTTTCCATTCCGGATAAGCGAAGGGTCAACTCACCTTTGACATCGGTACGGATACCCAGTTCAATGGGTTTCGATAAATCGCCCAATGTACGGATAGAAGCCGCCTTTCCATCCAGTAACGTATATAAAACAGCCGGTTCTGTATTCTCTTCCGAAAAGAGAGTCCACATATCTTTGCGTGCATTATACCGGTTTTCTTCAAGCGGAACATATTTCAGACGAATATGACTCTGGGCTACCTGATTCCTCAACACGTCCATCTTCAGCGTTGCCTCTTCCATTCTGCGGGAGGAACGCAGGGTGATGTCAGACGTTGTTGTCGACATCGTGAAATTGAATTGAAGCTCAGATATCTGTCCTGTCTTTTCTACAATAAAGGATTGCATAGGTGCAATAAGATACGGATCATTTGAAAAAACCCCTGGGTTATAAGCTTCAAACGTTTCATTATCCGTCCATATATAATAACCGCCAGTTATAGCCTGATTGGCTGCTTTAAATTGATTGAAATTCAGATGTGACATAAAAGGATTGCCTAACAAAGCTGTCGTATAGCCTGTTTGATCGTTTTTCACAGTCACATTAAAGTTCTTATTTTCATTATCTAATGGTCGGTTACCTTCCATCTCTTCTATACACTGCTCATAAGTAAACCGCCCTATACCGGTACGATCCATTGTCTTTGTTTCGCCCAGATAAACACCATGATAATTCCACATTGAATAGGTAACGCTATCCTTTGGGAAACGGAAAGACTGCAGTTCTGCTTCGATGTCTTCTCCATCATAGACTCCGATAGCATATCCGAGCCCCGGAGACAAATCTTCGGTCAGCGTATTGAAAGGATTCGAGAAGTCGCCTGTCACCTTTGCCGGTGTATCTTGTGTCTGTGGATTGGTGGTATTATATTTCATCATATAAACTGTTGGATTCTGACGCTTTATATTTCCTTCGACAAAATAATCACCGGAATACATTGCACGTAAAGGAGCCGAGACAGTATACCAACGACCTGGTTTCACATCAAGATCCACTTCAGCAAATCTGTAGTTCAAATAATTCGTACGAGCCACTCCGCCCCCCATCTTGAAGGTTATCGTATCGCAAGCTGGGCGGAGAGAAAAGAATCCGTCATTCTGCTTTTCTTTCTGTTGATTCAGATATAACTGACTATTGGTATAATCATTTACCACATTCAACGAGTCTACTGTCGGCTTTATCAACAGAGGATAATGATCTAACAGATTGGTTTGATCCACTTTGATTGATTCATTGGGGATGATCACATTTGTACAGTATCCGGGTACACCGTTGTCCCAGTTTCTGAAATCATTCCAGTTGTTTGCTTCACCATTACCGGTCCAGGTGGTTACTTTAGGGAATAGAACAAACTCATGCATAGAAGCCTCAGTACATCCCACGGAATTATTGACAGTCAACGAAACCGTATAAAATCCCGGAGCATAATCGTCCAATTTTATTTTCAAAGCTTTTGCTGTAGTATCGGAAACGACCGTCCCACCGACCATCCAGGTATAACTTGCATAAGGGTTATTATCACTCACTTGCGTATCCTGGTTGGTTATAGTGATATACCCGTCTCTATCTACATCGGAATAGCAGAAAGCTGTTCGGTTACCGGCCTGCGAAGGTGTAGGAATCTTATCTATAGAGGCTGCAAAAAGTAATTCACGAGGCTCTGACACAGCCATACAGGCATAATTCGGAATACCGGCAAAACCTCCCGACTGAGCTACTACTAAACGATAATATCCATTGTTGGCTGCTGTAAAAGGGTAGATTTCGAATTTTGATTTATCAGTCGTGATCACTCCTGAAGTCACCTCTCCGATAACACTGGCAAGTGGTTGCCACGGACCATCTTTTCCGGTAGGACTAAACTCCCATCGATAGTCCAAATAGTTTCCTAAGGTACCGTCATCCGTATAAGTTCCTTTCAGGATAAGCACTCCCTCATCTTCTGCACAAACATAACCGTTTACAGACGGCACGAGGGTCACGGGAGGGATAACCAGATAAATTTCAATATCATCCATCAACACATCATTTCCCCCTCCGGTACCAAAGTTGTTATTGACAACTTCCAGAGTTATACTGGTTACATTCTCCGGAACAAGGAACCTGAATCCGAATTGTCTCCAATTATTACCTTCCCCATCAAGCATATTTCCGGAAAGATATTCTGCTAATATATCTCCTGTTTCTGTGTTTGTCAATATAAATTTAAGATTCACTTTCTCCAGTCCGTTCCATTTTACAAAGCTGGTAAACCATCCTGTAATAACTAATTCGATATTACGGCATGCGCCCAGGTTCGTTAATTGATGAGTATAGAAACGTCCGGGAGTCTCTGTAGCGTTTACAGCGACCAAATAACCATGAGTTTCATTAGGCTGGTCTTCATAAATGTGGTCTGTCATAGCCATCCAGCCATTAGAACTCCCTGCGGGACTTTTCTTCGTAATCATATAACCGCCTTCCGGCAAATTGCCATCACCGGATTTATACTGTTCGTAATCAATCGTAATATAATCGATTGGCTCTTGTTTTATATTCGGATCTCCGGGAACTGTTCCCCCAAAGTTCTCCCTGTGTATACGGCGGGCATTTGCCGGAGAAATAGCAGCATCTACGCTACCACACAAATAACCAGTAAATGGTATGCGACTCTCTCATCCAAAAGGGGAACTCCGTTCATATCACATATCTCTACCCAATAGGTTCTTGCTTTAAACTGTCCGCCTGTATTTCTTTCGTTCTGGACAGACAGGGTATGTGTCTTTCCGTCAGACAGTATTACAGGATCCTCTATGGCTTGCGTAGAAGAATATTTCTGATCATAATCATACTCATCCTGATCAGGCAGTAGATCTTCCGTACCTCCGTCTTTACTAGTGTACCATTTATACGTAACTCCAGTTATTTCTGGGGCCTCCATATGAATAAGCGAAGGCAAATAACCTGGTTCACCCAAACTCACCATTCCTGGAAGATATTCACCACTTCCCCTATAAACTGTAGCTTGATCTTTCGTCATGTTATCCGGACATACGAAATAGGTTTTCGATTTAGATGCATCTTCCGGTATAAATTTAACCGAATCAGAATAGACAGATACATTATCTCCTGTTACCACAAAACGATAATAAATAGTCTCATGAATGGCATTTGTTGTATAATCGGTCGTAAAATTTCCATTTCCGACAGTACCGGTAGCTCCCGTTCCACTACTATTGATCCACCCTCCGGTCTCAAGACGTTGCTGCCATTGATAGGTGAGCGAGCCTGTCAAACTACCGCAGGCATACCCCCCTGTCAGGGTTTCTTTCTTACCGGATAACACAATCATCTCCGTCTTTGTTGGTGTAAATATCTGTGCCGGGCTCAATAATTTTATTTCAATATCATCCAATGCAACCCCCTTACCCCAGTCCCAGGCTCCTTCCGTAAATAGGGAAAGTGTAGCGGTAGTAGCACCTTGCGGTACAAAAAAGTCAAATCCATATTGTTTCCAGAGACTATTACTTCCTCCGCGAATATCTCCTGTCGTATATTCTTGGGTATCTCCGTTGTCGAAACCGACAAGAAATTTGAAATTCTGCTTGGTATTGGTGTTTTTCTCCAGATTGGCAATCCAGGCTTTAAACGATAGTTTCGAACCACCACAAAGATTGGAAAGCGTCGTTTTATAAAATGGCATACTTTCACCATCCGACGTACCCCTGGCGTGAACCAGCAGAAAGTAACCGTCTTTACAACTGGAATGATCTGTTACATCCGTATTCCAGTTTGTCGTACTTTCAGAATTATCCTCATTTGTCCAGTAATTCAGGTATACTTGATTCGTTATTATATAGTTACCGCTGCCGGGGTTGGGTCTTACGGTTCCCTCCGACACCTGGGTATATTCATATCCGGGAATAACATATTGATTGTCGGCTTTATAAATAAAATCCTGTGTAGAACCACACCCTCCAAAGTCTTCTCTGATCAGGTAATTGCCATCCCGAAACAGTCGCACAGGTTCTGAGACCAGAGCTTCCGTAAAATCCGTATCACCACCATTCCCCTTGATTACCAAAACTCTATAATAGTAACCGTCTACCACCGCTGGTATAGTCCCGGTAAAAGTTCCGCTGTTACCTGTCGCCGTACCGTCCGATCCAGCAATATCTGTCCATCCATTACCATCGGCACTTCTTTGCCACCTGTAATTAATAGAAGGACTGATATATTTATAATCCACCATAAAATCCACATTGAAACCGACAGTACTTCCCGATACTGGAGATTTGATAGTTATAAATGATTCATATCCGGTAAGGGAGATATCATCTAATCCAAGCCACAAATTATCACCTACAGATGATATACGTATTTTAATCTCATCGTCCTGATAACTAAGAGGAATGTAAAACAATAATTTTCTTTCTTCCCATTCGTCGCTTACCTTAAACTTTGCAGAGTCCATCACAATACCTCCAGCATCTTCAACTTCCAACTTAAACTGATAGGGAAGAGTATCGACCCTCCCCCACAAGGCAACCTGCCATGTACTGAGAGAAAAGGTTTGTCCCAACATGTCCGTTGTTACCGGAATACTGGCTTCATAAACAGTCTTCTCTGTATTTGTACGGTTCACAGCGTACATAAAATAACCTTTTGAATTGTCTCCAGGGATACTGTGATCCTCAAAGCCACCTTTACCGCCACCGTCTCCGTCTCCCCAATTCCACTCTACACCCGGAAAACCGGGGATAGACAACTTCCATCCGGCCAGTTTTGTGATTGCATAAGTGGCAGCTCCTCCCTGATCCAGTTTAATCGGTCTTTCCCCGTAAGCTTGTTCGGCTTTGTCCCTGTTGTAGGCTCTGTCATCGGGGAGTCCGTAAGTAAAATCCGTTGTTATTGTTGGATGCGGACCAGCAGCAAGCCACCAGTCGCCCGAAGCTCCTGCCTGGTTTGTCGAATCGGTAGAGGGCCAGTTTCCACCAAAGTCATCCTTCAACAGATATTCGACCGCTGTGTACTCTACAGTAACTATATCCGAATACAAAGTTTTACTACCTGCCGTGACCACAAGCCGGTAATAGACAAGACCTTCCATACTTTCCGCCGCAGGAGTGAATTCTGTTGTAAAAGATGTTCCATTAGCTCCTCCTGTCGCTCCCGTACCAGTGGCCTGAACCCAAGAACTACCGTCATATTTCTGCCATACATAGGAATAAGCTTCACTTCCTAAAGGATTGTTATATTTTGCCAGAAAAGGAGCAGCAACCTGTGTGTTGACTTTCGTATAGGTGTATAAAGAAGCAGGAGATGCCATCTGTATCGCCTTCATGTTCACCGTTATATCATCCACCCCAAATTTGTGCTTCTTATTTTCATATCCATATTTATCAACAAGACTGAAAGTAATCGCTCCATCCTGGGTAGCTGTAACAGAATGAGACCAATAAATCCATCCGCCATTCGAATTTGCATAGTTGGCCGAAGTTTTAGTCTGACCGCCAAGTCCGGTTCCCGTAGCTTGTATTTCAAAATTATATCCGCCATCCACATCGTCATAATAAACGCCAAACTTAACAATCTCTCCTTTCTTTACATAAGGGATTGTAGCAGCATAGATTTTTTTAGGATCGGTACCTGCTTCCTTCACGGCAAAAAGATAATATCCGGTTCCTGTGGTATGATCGGGATGTGGCCATTGTGGAGGTTCACCGTGACCAACAAGGTTTGAATTTTTAGTAATGATACATTTTCCGGCATCATCGGCCATAGGTACAGTGGCAGCATACGTGAAATCATAGTAACTCCATATTCCCGGATTAGGATCTATGTAGTTACCGCTAAATTCGGGTCTCTCAAAATCTTCATTGATAACGTTTACTTTTGTTGCCTGTTGTGCTTTCACCTGTCCACCGACCAATAATAGTCCCAGAAATACGATGAGTTGCATCTGCTTAATACAGATTGTCTTTTTTGAAATATTTGTCATAACCCTTATGCTTATTTAGAATATGATTGACTGATTTCTGATCAGAATATTCGAGTTACTTTTTACCTCCGGTACAGCAGACCGGGTAACAGTCTCTATAAACTCTGGTTTGGACTCCGGCAGAACAGGCGATCCGATAGAGATCATTTTTTCTATATTCAGTTTGTACCAGTTATTCCGTACCACACCGAAACGTCCGTATTTTCCGATACCTTGTGCCTCTGCAACGGAAAAATGTTCTATTGGTACCTCATAATACATTTCACCGTTTTTATAAAATGAAAGATTGGCAGATTCTGCCGGTTTTTCGTTTCTCCAATTAGAAAAGTTAAAATCAGGATGGTCCTCTTTAAATTGTCTGATCGCTTCGAGAATACCCTTCCGAAGATATATATGAATATGTTCTGTTGTAGAGGCCGAGGCGTAGATCTCCACATCCTCCGGACGGAGAATAAAAAAAGTGGTATTGTCTTTATTATAATTATTGTATTTATAATTTTCGATATCCGTATTTCCTCCTTTAAATACAAAGAACCCCTCGATCGGTTTTAACGGAAGCTCCGGATTCACCTCTGTACTCTTCTCACCAAACTGCTCTCTTTTAAGAACCGCTTTAAAGATAACCCTAGTCACGACATCTTTCTTTTGTTCATTTTGAACCATGGTATTTTCGGGTATGTACACCGGTTGAGTGTCTCCCTTTTTCCATGACCAGTAATTATAATATTTATAATCGGAGAGTTGAGGATACAGCTTTTTAGCCGTACTATTGGTACCCGGATTTAATTCTGTGCCATCCAATACATAGCTGAAATTTTGTTTTTTCGCATCTGTTCCTGAAAAGCCAGAGAAGTTAGGGTCTTCAGCGTAAAAATATTCCCGGTCGATATCTCCCTGTTCTTCGATTACGGTTCCTCCGGCTTTATATGTAAGATGTCTGAGCCAATAGCTTTTTTTATTGACTACATCGATTTCCCAGGTAAGGTCAGTTGCAACCATATAACGCACCCGATCGGAAACAAGTCCCAGGCCATCATATGTATGAAGATAAGGTTTGGCACTACACTGTTTCGTTTTCCGGTTAAATGTACCGGTACAACCTTGCACCGGACATTTAATACAATCTTCCGGTATATCGTATCCTTCATCACCCCAGGGAGCTTCTGATTGGTTATTATAATCCAGCAACATAACAAATCGTCCGTAGGGAGCTACTGCAGTAGATTTGGTATTTGCGGTACCAGCATAATCACAAGTGACTTTTGCTGCCACACGTTCCAGATTGATGAAAGCCGGATTGTTCTCTGCTTTTTCTTTAGTAGCATAGAAGTTTCCGGGTATTAGTTCGACAAGTTTTTGGGAATTCATCATCAGGAAATAAGCCGGTTCTTCGTATGTTCCCTCTTCTCCGATCACGGTACGGGAACGGAACATACCGATAGTAGTATTGAATGCAACATCCAATGCGGTGACATGTTCTCCTTTTTCCGTTTTTGCCTTAATCGAATCATTGGGATTGATCACGATTAGCATATCATAATTGCTCCGTTCAAATGTGCGTGCTATTGTCTGAATGAAGATTCTGTTCCCATCAGTGGTCCAATTATAGAGATCACTTCCGGTAACTTTAAAATCATTGTTATCAGGCTGCACCTGTATATCCAGATCCAGACAATATTTAACAACACCACCTTCATAGAGAACCATTCTTACTCCATCTATCAGTATTTCTGAAATACTCCCCCTGTCTACTCCTTCATAGGTTTTCGTACCCATATAATCATTTGGCAAAGGTATTCTCATTGCCAGCGAAAACATATTCCCTGTACCGCTGGGAATACTTTCTTCTGGGATATTTCCAAGATCATCAATAGGGGTTTCTGTGCCCGTACAAGAGACAAGCCATAAGGCTAATCCCAACATCAAAAAAATACGATATACATACTGCTTCATTCTTCTTTCACTAAAATTAATCGCTTAACACGCCCGGTAGAATTTAAGTAAACCAGGTTTCCGCACTCACAACTTCAAACTTTATCTATATGCTGTCAAAGTTCTATTCCCTGCCCCCTTTCCACCCAGGGAAGAATAGTAAATTCAACAGATAACCAAGATTTATCTTTGTCATCCGGTTCGGGTCTGTCTTTCGGTATTTCACCCGTACCATAATTCTTTATACTGGTCAGTAACAGATTATACCAACTATTGCGGACAACTCCATAGCGACCATATGCCATAGACTCACTTTGAAGTTCGTCTCTGAAATGACGGATAGGCACATAGTAATAATTAGGTGCACCTGCCGCAAAAAAACTTACTGTTCCATTCGATTTAACAACATCTTTCGACGTATCGGGAACGTCTGTATATCCATTAAAGTCCTCAGAACCTTTCATACTATCCAAAATAGCGGGTAAAACAATAATACTGGCATTTGTAGCCTCCTCAGTAAGTATCTTCCATGTTTTACCAACACAGGTAATAATTGTCTCCGGATTATTATAAGCAGCATGAATCTGCTGTATATCCGTAAAAGTGAAAGCCATATTACGAAATAAGAAATATGGAGCACCCGGTAGTAAGGATGTGCCAAAATACGTTGTTTTAGGAGTTATAACCGCAGATATCAGAACACAGGTAGTTACATCCTCCCATTGCTCCGATGCGACCATTGTGTTTTCTGTGACATATGCTTCAGTAGGTTCATCAGATGTTGAAGGTTTAAAGGGAAGAGCTATAGTTCCGGATTTATAAATAAATTCATTTGTAAGCGAAGCTATAAGATTTGGATTACGACTATGGCTGAATCCATTCCAGTTAGGATCTGTGGCATACATATATATTCGATTCGTCGCAATAGCGACTTCAGGAATTGTTTGTGTAACAACACCGGATGAAATAGAGTTCAAGCATAGGAGCCATATTTCTCATCCAGAATGTTTTCCTGTTAATAACATCGACATCCCATTTAATCTCACCGATATTCGCACCCAGTGTCGCCGAAGCGGCATTAAGATTATCAGCTACGCTCAAAGTCACTTTAGCCACCGCACGTTCAACGTCTAATTTTACAGGTGCAGCTTCAGCCTTGGCCTCGGTACCATAAATATCACTCTTATCCACCTCAACTAAGCCAGCAAAGTTGCTCATCAAAAAGTTGTCCCTTATCTGTTCTCCCATAGTAAGCTGGTCAACAGTGACTTCAGCCGCAGCAGTCATAATACCTAATTTTTCACCTTTGCCCGTTAAGCCCTTCAGTACGGCAGGAGGATTAATAAATACCGCAAGTTTATAATTATCTTTTATAACTTCCTTCGCTTTTATTCTGTATGTAGTAGTATTCGTCCCCTGTAATATACTGTGGATGTCATTA
>OGPJ01001736.1_pt1 | contig 14706 bp, 15 predicted proteins | sample 1552831 | NCBI WGS metagenome assembly OGPJ01 (sample SAMEA2579914, study PRJEB22360) | human gut metagenome | biome: human gut; feature: human-associated habitat; material: faeces | place: Denmark | collected 2008/2010
ATCAAATGGGCGTCAGCCGTTTCGGTATTGGCTATAAATCAGCCCTCAACATCATGGAAGAATGTATAAACAGGGAAACACATGAATGAAAAAGTAATATCCTATGATCTGGGAACAGGGGGAATAAAAGCCTCTCTCTTCAATCGCAACGGAGAGGCTCTACATTCCGTCTTTATCCCCTATCCGACTGCCTACCCGCAACCTGGCTGGCAGGAACAGGCACCCGATCCGTTCCACCCGGCACCTGCTGGATAAGACTAAGATCGATAAAAATGAAATAACCGCCCTTGCCATCTCCGGACACAGCCTGGGCGTCGTCCCGATCGGCAAAAACGGTAGCCTGTTGCAGGCTGCCACCCCTATCTGGTCCGATCGCCGGGCCAGTAGCGAAGCTGAAGCGTTCTTCAACCGGATCGATTATAAAGAATGGTATGAGACAACCGGCAACGGTTTCCCGCCGGAATGTTACTCGGTCTTCAAGATCATGTGGTACAAGAAACATTTCCCGGAACAATATGAGGTTACAGACAAAATAATCGGAACAAAAGACTACTGTAACTACCGGTTTACCGGCCGCCTTTGCACCGACTATTCGTATGCCTCCGGAAGCGGAGTTTTCGACTTGAAAACCTGGAACTACAAAGAGGAATATGTACAGGCATCCGGCATCCGTCCGGATATATTCCCGGAAATACTGGACTCAGACGCTATCGTCGGGACAATTACTCCCGAAGCCTCTCTCGAAACCGGATTGCCGGAACATGTCAGGGTTATCTGCGGCGGTGTGGACAACTCTTGTATGGCCCTGGGAAGCAAAGGGATCAAGCCTTCCCGTATTTATACCTCGCTGGGATCTTCTGCCTGGATCGCCCTGGTATCCGAAAATCCGGTGCTCGACTTTGACAAAAAGCCTTATGTCTTTGCACACGTCATCAAAGGAATGTATGCCTCCGCCACCTGCATATTCTCGGCAGGGAGTAGCCTGCAATGGGTACGAAATACGATCTGTCCCGATCTGTTATCGGCCGAAGAACAAGGTGGAGAAGACGCCTATATAGCCATGAACAAACTGGCAGAGACTTCGGCTCCGGGTGCGAATGGCCTGCTCTTCAACCCAAGCCTGGCTGGTGGTTCAAGCATCGAGCCCAGCCCGGATATGACAGGAGCCTTTACCGGACTGAGATTGGGGAATACCCGTGCCGACCTGATTCGTGCCACCATGGAAGGTATCGCTTTGAATCTTCGTATCGCACTGGATCTGTTCCGGAAATATCACGCCTCATTCTCCGAGATGTTATTTGTCGGCGGTGGCACAAAAAGTGATTTTTGGATGCAGCTCTTTGCCGACATCTACGAACTGGAAATCCAAAAGACAAACATCGGGCAGGAGGCGGCTTCGTTGGGTGCTGCGGCACTCGCCCTGAAAGGTACAGGTCTTTGGAATAGTTATGAAAAGATCGACACCCTGCATCAGGAACAACAGCGGTTCAGGCCCGATCCCCGTCATCAGGCAACCTACCGGAAAGTCCTCGACAACTTCAAGGCACTTGCCGACAGTATTGCTTCCCTGAATAGTACAAACAAATAAATGAACCAACAATGAATGCAAAACAACTTACCGCATCCATTCTGTTATCCGCCCTGTTGTTAGGCAGATTCACCGGATGCGAAACAAACAAAAGTAAAGACAACATGGTACAGACAAAAGAAAAGGTATTCACCAAAAAGTACACAAATGCAGATTTTTATGTAGACGGAAAGTTCAACGGCGAAGTCGCCCTGAAAGCCTATCTCGAAATGTTTGAATTTTATGGAGTCCCCTTTACAGACTTTATGAAGGAGAACATGTGGATATCCGACTTCGGCTTAGGAGATTTCGAACATGCCGGTATGGCCGGCGTATTTTGGGTTAACGACCCGGTTAACCGCCATTTCGGACACGAAATATATCTGTTACCCGGACAAATGATCCCGGAACACCGTCATGTGGCAACCCCTGAGTATCCGGCTAAATTCGAATCATGGATGGTACGCAACGGATCGGCTTATAATTTCGGGATCGGTGATCCTACCCCCAATCCTCCGGCATTGCCTGAAAGTCAGAAAGAGGCTATCACTGTCTCCAACTTCACTTATATGAAAGTCGGCGATATACTTCCGCTGAAGGAACTCTTGTCTCCTCATTTCCTTCGTGCAGGCGACAATGGTGCCATCATCTCGGAATTTGGAACATACCAGGATGGGAACGGATTAAAATTCACCAATCAGAAGGCTGTGTTCACAGACGTGCTACGTCCTTAAACAATCAGGTGACCGTATAATCCCGTACGGTCACCGCAAATCCTACCGGTTATTCTTGATCAGGTTCATAAATTCCTCACGCGTCTTAGCCTGCTGGAAGAAACCTGTAAAGTCGGAAGTTGTCGTCAGGGAATTCTGTTTCTCCACACCGCGCATCTGCATGCACATGTGCTGTGCTTCGATCACCACCATGACACCCAGAGGGTCCAACGTTTGCTGGATGCAGTCCTTGATCTGCATAGTCAGGCGTTCCTGGATTTGCAGGCGGCGGGCAAAGATATCCACTACCCGGGGAATCTTGCTCAGCCCCGTAATATATTTCTTGGGAATATAAGCGACATGGGCCTTTCCGAAGAACGGAAGCATATGATGTTCACACAGCGAAAAGAAATCAATATCTTTTACAATAACCATCTGCTTGTAGTCCTCTTCCTGAAACATAGCGGAAGCAAGTACCTTTGCAGGATCTTCGTTGTATCCTTTGGTTAAAAACTGCATAGCTTTTGCTACACGTTCCGGCGTTTTGATCAGACCTTCACGTTCGGCATCTTCGCCCAGCAGGCCTAATATTTGTTTGTAATGGCCGGCCAGTTCTTCGCGTGCCGCCAAGGTCTTGTCGTCTATTTCTTTTGTCATTTCTATAATTATCCGTGTCAGCCACGGGGACAAGTTTCTTATTTTCTTAGTTAATTCAATGGAATTTTTACTTCTTCCCGGACAATATACATTTCTTTTCCGAACGAAGGGAAAGCTGTCATCAACAGGCGTTGCATATGATATGCTTCTTCGTGTGAACGGAAATCACCTACACGCAGTTTCCAAAACGGTGCGGTATAGCTGACATAAGTCGGGACATCAGGGAAAAGTTCCTTGATCTTCTTTTCTTTTTCGAACGCTTCATCTTTCGACTTACGTTGGCTATTTCCGGAAAACACCTGTGTCCGGAATCCCTGTATCTTCAGGAAGGCAGTACTATCCGTCTTCTCTACATTATCACCATACAGGCGTACTCCCACCATTTTACGAAGGGCCTCCGGCTGATTGACAATCACCTCGCCTTTACCGGGCTTCGATGTTTGCAGGTCGTCAAAGATCGTCTGTGCCGATCCGTCGACACTCGTTTGTGCTGACGCCCCGGTCACACAAACCAGTAACATGAATAAGAAAGTGATACAAGGGGAATTCTTCATTGTGATTTATTTTTATGTTCAAATCGGGAGGGAAAGAGCGTTTGCCCTTTCCCTACAGGATAATGTCATTAAAATGCTTCAACGATCGGCATGAATTTATCAACAGCCAGAGAAGCACCACCGATCAGACCACCGTCTACGTTCGGTTTAGAGAACAATTCTTTTGCGTTACCGGCATTAGCGCTACCACCATACAGGATTGTGCAGTCGTCAGCCACTGTGTTACCATATTTTGCAGCCAGTGTAGCACGGATATGAGCGTGGATTTCTTCAGCCTGTTCAGCAGAAGCAGTCTTGCCTGTACCGATAGCCCAAACCGGTTCGTAAGCCAGAACGATCTTACCGAAATCTTCAGCAGAAAGGTCGAACAAAGATTCTTTGATCTGAGCATCTACCACTTCGAAGTGTTTGCCGGCTTCTCTTTCTTCCAGTACTTCACCGATACAGAAGATCGGAGTCAGACCGTTAGCCAGAGCCAACTGAACTTTAGTTTTCAGAATCTCCGGAGTTTCGTGATAGTAAGCACGTCTTTCAGAGTGACCCAAAATTACATATTTAGCACCTGTAGAAGCAACCATAGCAGCAGAAACTTCACCGGTGTAAGCACCTTTTTCTTTGTCAGCACAGTTTTCAGCAGCTAAACCGATTTTATCAGTATCGATAGCAGCAGCGATGCTTGCCAGGTGAGTGAACGGAGTACCGATGATTACATCACAGTTGATAGCTTTGCCTTTCAGGGCTTCATTTAATCCTTTTGCCAATTCCAGACCTTCCTGAAGAGTTGTGTTCATCTTCCAGTTTCCTGCAACAATATTCTTTCTCATGATTTAATTAATTAAATATATAAATACAATAAAATCTTTTATTCAGCCTTCTCTTTCCGTCTCCGGCGGAATCGGAAAAAGTCATATACCCAAACGAGCAGCAAAGGTACGGTAAAAGTCAATAAAATGGTAATAAGCCAGCCATCTTCTTTTTCTTTTGTTTCACTCAGGTTCAAATGATCTTCGATCTCAGCCTTTACATGTTCCTCGTCCGGGATATCGTTATAATGCCATTTGCCCATCACAGTACCGTCTTTCAGCAATACCAGTCCGGGATTAGAACGGATGATCGTCTTCAATAATACTTCGTCGGCCATACGGAACGGATATTCGGCACCGGTATTGTCGCTCCATTCATCGATCATTTCAGGAGAGGAACCGGTCACACAATAGAATGGCATTTCATATTCCAGCGCATAATCATACACTCCGTTTATCTCGTCGATTTGTTCATCATCCGCCTTTTCCAGTTTCGGAGCGATCAACAGCAGAACCGGCTGCGGATTATGTAATATTTCATCGGTGACATCGTCTCCTTCGGCGTTATAGATATTAAAAGAAGCCACAGGAGGTTCATACCCTTTCTTTATCAGTTCGGTCTTCGACTCAACAAATGTCCAGGTACTGTCATTTTGCGGATAGTTTTCCAAAGAAAATTCTTTCTGTACACCATCTTTCTCATAGACAAAAGTATATTTATACTCATCTTCGGGAGCGCCATCGGGTATTGCCATTAAAGAAGGAATATTTGCTCCAATCTTATACGGACGAAAATCCATGACTGGCAGATGATTGTAATTCCAGTAAGCAAACCCAATGCAGAAAAAGTAAGAGAACAACGCCACGAACCAGTAAACCTTGTAAGTAAAACACTGGAACATCTTACCGCAGTTCATGAACACCATAATAGCAGCAGCCGAAAGAACCAGGTTCTTAAAAAACGTCTCCCAATTCGTAATAACGACTGCATCCCCGAAACAACCGCAGTCGGAAACCGGATTGAATATCGCAAGATACAACGTCAGCGGCGTCATGAATGCCATAAAAAGTAAAACAAGGAAAGAGTTGTAGCGGCGGTATACCCCTAACAACATACAAACACCCATGGCAAACTCGGCAGCCGAAAGGGCAAAAGATGCCAGGACAGTAAAAGGCTGCAACATATCCAACCCGAAAGAAGTCAGATAGTCGCCTATCTTAATTGCGCCTCCCATCGGATCGACCGCCTTTACAAAACCGGAGAAGATAAACACGACCCCGATCAGCAGACGGCTGCACTCTGTCAGTATCTTTATTGCAGTCTCTTTATAGTTCATATATTATTCTTCGCCATATTCGAGTTTGATCAAACCGAACAGGGCGTAATTAATCATATCCATATAATTGGCATCCACACCTTCCGACACGATCGTCTTGCCTCCATGGCTTTCTATCTGTTTGGTACGGTAGATCTTCATCAGAATCAGATCGGTATAGGAACTGATACGCATGCTGCGCCAGGCTTCATCGTAATCATGGTTCTTGGCATACATCAACTCTTTGGTTTCCGTTATGTACTTATCGTACAATGCCAACGCTTCCTCATTCGTCATATCGGTCGTATCCGAAAAACCTTTTGCCAACTGGATCAGTCCGATCACTCCGTAATTAACGATCGCAACAAACTCCGGACGTATCCCTTCGTCCACCATGCTCACCCCTTTTATCTCGAGGCTGCGGATACGGTTTGCCTTAATAAATATCTGGTCGGTCACAGACAGGGGACGCATAATCCGCCAGGAGGGACCGTAATCTTTCAACTTCTTTTCGAACAACTCCCGGCATTGGGAGATCACTTTCTCGAATTGCTCTTTCGTATCAGCCATATACTAAATATATTATGCCGCAAAGATAGTAAAAAAACAACAAAGGCACAGATGAAGTTTCCATCTGCGCCTTGCCTTTATCTTAAAAATAACTTATTTACACCGGATGGAACGACCTAGTTTTAAAGTTGTAGTTCCTTTTATATCATTCAATTCGCACAGTTTACTAACAGTTGTTCCATACTTAACAGCCAGTTCACTCAACGTGTCACCTTTCTTAATGCGATGGTAAACAACCGTAGCTTCTTGATCTGCACTGACATTTCCTGTCAGAGAGGCAACCGGAGTAACAGCTTCTACGGTAGTCGTCTTAACCGCCTTTGATGCTGTTGCCGTTTCTGCATTTACTTTTTTAGAGGCAGATTTAGCAGCAACGGTAGCTTCTTTTCCAGCAGTACAACGAATCGACTGACCTAAACGAAGAGTAGAAGTACTCTTGATACCATTTAAACGGCAAAGCTCATTAATTGTCGTGCCATACATGCGGGCAATCTTACCCAGTGTATCACCCGATTTCACACGGTGATAAACCATCTGGTCGCTTGAAGAAGTATAAATATTACTCTTACGCCCGTTAATCTTTATATTATGGAATACATAAACATCCTGATGAGGAACTGAGTTTTCGAAATCAATAATGTCGGCCGGATTGATAGCCTGTCCCAGGAAGCGGGTTTCGAAATGAAGATGAGAACCGGTAGAACGTCCGGTGTTTCCTCCTAATGCGATCGGATCGCCTGCACGAACAATGTCGTTTACATCAACAAGTGATTTGGATAAGTGACCGTAAACTGTTTCAAGTCCGTTCGGATGGCGAACCACCAGGTAATTTCCATATCCGCGACGTTCGAAATTACGGATACGAACTTTTCCGTCAAATGCTGCACGAATCGTATCGCCCACCTGAACCTTCAGGTCTATTCCTTTATGCATACGACGACGACGGGGACCATATTTAGAGGTAACGCGCGTCATTGTATCGATAGGAAGGATAAATGTTGAACAATCTATAGCGCAGGAATCAGGCATTTCAACCTTAGAACTTCCACGGAAAGGATCTACCCAACGGGTGTCCCAGTTTGATCCGTATAATTCATCTGCAGGAAACAGAAGGGCTTCATTGGCTGCAAGAGATTCATCAACTCTCGCATTGATCTCTGCCAGTTCTTTCAAACCCATATCTTTACGGATGGTAACACGGTCAGCCATCAGTTCGGATACGCGTTTATCCATTTTTACTATATGTATAGTTTCTTTTGGAGTATCTGTCCCTGTTTGTTTCTGAGCTGATACAGCCGAAACCATAAAGGAAGTACAACAAATAAAAAGTAGTGCTCTTATTTTCATTTTTATCATTTTTCGAAATGGAATCCAGAAGTAAAATAAGCTGTAAAACAGACCCTATTTTTTTACAAATCGACCAAAGTTCGTTATTTTGAGCAAGTTGACAAAATTCAATCCGGAAAAATTTCCGCAATGAAAGTGAAGAAATTCAAAACGACGCACTATTCTTTCTGAAACACAAACACTTACACGAAAACATGTTTCACAACATATTAGCTAATCATACTCCAGTTTATCTTCCGGGTAAAGAGTGTTTTTAACCTTTCGTTCAAAATCCGGTTGGGTTCGGACAGTAATTCAGGATCTTTGTCCAAGACTTCCTGTGCGATATCCCGCGCATATTGCAATATCTGCCCGTCAGCAGCCAGATTCGCAATCTTCAGGTCAAGCCCTTCCCCACTTTGCTGGGTTCCTTCCAGATCTCCATGTCCGCGAAGGTGCAGGTCGGCTTCTGCAATCTCAAAACCGTTATTACTGTTCACCATTATCTCCAAACGCTTACGGGTATCGTTGCTCAGCTTATAAGAAGAGACCAGGATACAATAGGATTGTTCCGCACCACGTCCTACCCTGCCGCGCAGCTGGTGTAATTGTGACAGACCGAAACGTTCGGCACTTTCAATCACCATCACGGAAGCATTCGGAACATTCACCCCAACCTCGATAACAGTTGTTGCCATCAATATCTGCGCTTCGCCGGTAATAAATTTCTGCATTTCGGTTTCCTTGTCCGCCGCTTTCATCTTCCCATGCACCATGCAAACTTTATATTCGGGAAACACCTCTTTAAATGTTTCGAAACCGTCTTCCAGATTTTTATAGTCCAGCTTCTCACTTCCTTCAATCAGCGGGTAAACAACATACACCTGGCGCCCCAACTGGATTTCCTTACGCAGAAAATCATATAACTGGGCTTTTTTATTATCGTAACGGTGCACTGTCTGGATAGGCTTGCGACCGGGGGGTAACTCATCAATAACGGAAACGTCCAGATCACCATACAAAGTCATGGCTAGTGTCCGGGGAATAGGAGTAGCCGTCATCACCAATACGTGAGGGACAACTGCATTCTTTTTCCAGAGGCGTGAACGTTGTTCCACACCGAAACGATGTTGTTCATCAATAATAGCCAACCCGAGTGAAGAGAATACCACAGTTTCTTCAATCAGGGCATGTGTTCCTATCACGATCTGTATTTCACCGCTGGCAATGGCCGGAAGTATTTTATTTCGTTCTTTCTTTTTCGTCGATCCGGTCAATAAGGCTACACGGATGTCCATATCTTTCAGGAATTCCATCACGGTAGCATAATGCTGGGTTGCCAGTATTTCGGTCGGCGCCATCATGCAAGCCTGGCAATGGTTATCGACAGCCAGCAGCATAGAGAGTAAAGCGACCAACGTCTTTCCGCTTCCCACATCTCCCTGCAACAGACGGTTCATCTGCCGCCCGCTCCCCATATCGGCACGGATCTCCTTCACCACCCGTTTTTGTGCACCGGTCAGTTCAAACGGAAGATAATCTTTATAGAATGTATTAAAATAATTCCCGACAGTGGGGAATACGATTCCTTTCAGCTTCAACTTTCGCAGACTGGCTGTACGGAGGATATTCAACTGTATAAAAAACAGTTCGTCGAATTTCAGGCGTAACTGTGCCTGCCTCAGCTTCTCCGTCGATTCCGGGAAATGAACATTACGGATCGCTTCCTTCAACGGCATCATCCGGATACGTGACAGGACATCTGCCGGAAGTGTTTCAGGCAATATCCAGTTCAAAGAACTCAGTAATGTATATTGCAGATTCTGTATCGCCCTCGAATTAAGGAACGACTTTTTCATTTTTTCCGATGTATTATAGAAAGGTGTCAGGCCGGCTGCCACCTGGTCTGCCTGATCCACCGGATCGATATCGGGATGGGGAATATTATAAATATGGCCGAACTCGGTCGGTTTGCCGAAAACAATATAGTCTGTTCCCGTTTTGTATTTATCGGTCACATAATTAAGACCTTTGAACCAGACGAGGTCGATCGTCCCGGTGCCATCGGTAAATTTAGCCACCAATCGCCGGGTCCGCCCTTCCCCCACCGTGTCATAATACAGGATACGTCCTTTCAGTTGGATATAAGGCATATTTCCCGTTATTTCGGAAACCTTATAAAACCGGCTACGGTCGATATATTTATACGGAAAATAAAACAACAAATCCTCATACGAAGATATTCCGGCCTCTTTCCGTAATATCTCCGCTTTCTTCGGGCCTACACCCGGCAGATACATAAGGGATCGTTTGTCTAAATCAAGCATAGCTGTCTATTTCTGTCTATATAATTCACAAAACATAATCGTCATCGCCTTTATCTTCAAACTCATCAATCCATTCCTTCAATTTTCTTTGTAGTAAGCTTTTATTCGGAAGATATAGCGCATATTCCGTTGCATAAATATTTGCATTCTCTGGTAGAGTGAGTTTGACTAAAGCATCATTTTTCTCCTGACAAAGCAAAATACCAATCGTCGGTTTCTCAAAATCCATCTTTACATAACGATCAAAGAAATTGACATACATCTGCATTTGTCCTAAATCCTGATGTGTTAATTTATCAACTTTCAAGTCTATGAGAACATAGCATTGTAACAATCGATTATAAAAAACCAAATCAACAAAGAAATGTTGCTCGTTAAAAGTAAAACGCTTCTGACGCGCTTCAAATAAAAAACCTTTTCCTAACTCCAATAGAAAGTCTTGCAATTTTCCTATGATCGCATTTTCAAGCTTACTCTCACTATAAGCAGCATCTATTCTCAACCCCAAAAATTCCAAAGTCAATGGATTCTTTATTATATCAGATGATTTCTCTAATGTCTGCCCTTCTATTGCCAAACGCATTACCTCGTTCTTGTTTCGGCTTAATGCTAATCGTTCATATAAACTTGATCCAATTTGTCTACTTAATTGTCGTACACTCCAATTCTGTTTGCCGCATTCTATTTCATAAAAATTTCGTTCTTCAGGATTTTCTATCCGCATAAGAACAAGATAATGTGACCAGCTAAGAGTAAACTGGACGGTCTGCCCTGATAAAATCTCCGTTTCAATTGGCTCAACACTGTTGAGCTTATTAGAATAAGTTACATAAAACTGTCTGATTCTCTTCAAATTCGGGTAAGAATATCCATTGCCAAATTGTTGCGAAAGCCTATTTGACAATTCTTTCAATGTAGCTTTACCATACTCCGCACGAGAAGCTCCCTGCTGTTCTTCTTCCACAATATAACGTCCTATTTCATAGTTTGTATACACCATAGCCACATTTATAGCTGTAGCTAGTTGTCTACGAGTCGACTCTATCAACATAGAGATTTTATCATATAAAACCTCTATTATTTGCGAATTTGACATCTCTGAATCTTTCATATTTCTTTACGGATTTTTCAATAGTACAGCATCGGTCTGAATCGAACATAGCTGTCTATTTGGACAGCGAATTTATCATTTTTATGGGCATTATGCAAATAAGAAAACAGAGTATCTCACATTTTCAGTAAGATACTCTGCTTTTTTATAATTTGAATTTGTATCCGACAGATACTCCAAACAGGAACTCCTGTTCATTTATACAATTCTGGAAGCAGTTAACGCCGACAAAGACTCTTTTCATTTCAACACCGACTTCTGCCGTAGCACCTACCTGAACTTCCGGCCCCGTACCAAAATAAGCGCCTCCATTCAGACGAAGATTTGCCTTTTCCTTCAATGGAATGTGGAATGATGCATAAACCGGGATATTAAAATCAATATCCCATGTATCCGAATTACCGATTGCCGACCTATTTGCCGTATGCAACAACACCCCGGTCTGAATTGAAAATAATGTTGATTGCGGAAAGTTTATATAGGCTCCCGCATGAAGCCCCCATACATCTCCACCCATTATACCGGTACGTGCCTCTATATCAGCGGCCTGTACACAATTAAAAACAGAGAACAATGCAATAACAATTAATACCAGTGTCTTTTTCATCATATATTCATTTATTTACAAAGTGTAAACGGGATAAATACAGATATATTACAATCGGAAATTTGTCCCTATCGATAAGCTATCTCTCAATTGTGTATGACAACTCATTATCACCAAAAGGAAAAGAAATAATATAAGAGTACACATATTCAACGAAAAGGAAGTTTATAGGCAACATATACACTCCATGTTCTGTTTTTTAAATCATCAGCACTTCTTATAGGAAAAAAATCTGATAATTTGGAAATCCCCAAATCATACAATACTCCTATTTGTAAATCATACATAACTAATTCTATATTAAAACTACAACCAATATCCCAGCGATTCATACCGGGAAAAACCTTTCTTCCATAAGATGATGTCTCAAAGGAGATAGATTCAAAAGGCCTTAGACCTGCTTTATAAGTATTATCCAGTCGCCCTATAGAACCTTTCCCTGAAAGTCCATAAGAAAAATAAGGTCCGCTTTTTAACCGGATAGATAAGTCTTTATACAAAGAATGACCTATCGACAACATCAAAGGTATTTTCATATATGTTGTTTTCAAATCCATAGATACCAAATCAGCATTTATCGGATATTCTGATATGTTTATAGTTCCTTTTATATTATTAGCCCCTTTTTGAGTAATATAAATTCCGCTTTCCAATCCCCAAAAGGATGAAAAATTATACAAGGCAGACACACCTGCATTACAAGAAATAAAAGATTGAGAAGACTCAATACCGGATAAAGAAGAAATATTAAAACCCACATTTGGTGATAGAGACAGTTGTGAATGCAGTGATGTAAAACTCAATATACAAATAGAAATTATACAGAGAAATATCTTCATAACCTTTTTATGTTAAAATGCTATAGCCAAAGATACCCAAAAGCATCATTGATATAGCATTCTGTTTATACTTTATTTATCGGTAAGAATTGGCAAAGTATAGGCAACTCCATTCTCAGAGTACATTTTCCAAATTCCCCATTCAGGTGTATTTACTTGAGCTATATTTTTTCTAGAGTTTATATATTCCCGATCCAAAATAATTTCGACAATTTCATCATCATGATTTTGAAATGGTATTTTTGCATTTACACCATAATCCTTCCCATTAAACTTAACTCCTAAAGAAAACTCCCAGTTCTTAGCATCGCCATTGTCTTCTTCTATAATTTTCAAACCGCATTGGAGTTGTTCTTGCCTCCAACTGGTTATCAAAGGGGTTGTGAATGTCTTTATTTTACTTTTAGATATTTCTTTTCGCGACCAAGTTTTCTTTAGTCTTGTTACAGGAGCTTTCATTCCTCCCTCTATTTCAGGATATGCACATTGTACAACTATTTCAGAGCCTCCAGCCAATACGCCATCTAGCTGTTTAAAAACCCTCATATTTTGAATATAAAAAGTATATATCAAATCAGGATCAGTCTTAGGTTCCCAAATGATATATCGTGGCTCCGGATGGATGATATTAGTATCAACAGGCTGATCAAATACAACTCCATTTTTTTCATATATACCATTTTCAAAATCAGGTAAATCTTCATATCTTGTTTCATTCCTGTTTATAACCCATACTGGATTTTCCGTAACATATACTTCATCTACAATTACTGTATCAATACTGATCGTACCATCAGCTTCCTTCACTTGCTTATAACCATAATTCCAATCTTCATTACCATTTTCAGGATTAAATGTAATTACGGGCAATGTCTCACCATCCCAATCCTCTGAATAAGGCCAATAGATTTGAATATCATTTTTGGATAAATATTCAAAAAAATCAGAAGGAGAGATTGAGGATCTTAATAAAGAACTTGATATTTTATCGCTCATTTTCTGTATTAAGCTTGGCGTTTGTCCCATACGACATAACTTGCTATTAGAAGGACTTAACATATCAGTAAATCGAAACTCTTCATCCAATCCATAGTTTACAGAACGATCAATCCCCATTTTCACTTCATTCATTATCGCCCGATCTATCTCTACAGATACTAACAATTGAGCTACAACCGAGTTATCAACTATACTCCCTACCGATTTTGTATTAGGATTTTGATCTGGTCCAAGTACATTTTCTAAATCTTCATTTGAACAGGATACTACAGTAAATAAAGATACTATAGCCACACATAATTTAAATACATTCATCACATTAATAATTAGTTAATATTTTATTTCAAAAAAACCTTGCAATTCTACATCTTCTAAAAATATGTACAAGATATAATCACCTTTCTGAATCATTGGCAATGACAGTAGGCATGTACCATCCACTTTCATGTTATCATTACATATATTATTACCGGAAAAATCAGTTATAACAACTCTGACATTTTCTTTGCCTTTCCTCAAATCCAATGTCAACTCCTTACTTTCTTCATCAATAAACACCTCTATCGGAGGTTTAGGAAACCTGGTTTGACCATTCAAATCAATTTTCCTTTTTGCAAAACCGGAAATCGTTGCACACAATAATACCATGACTACTAATAACAATCTATTCATATTCATTCAAGATTAAATTTTAGGGGCAAAGGTACAGGTCTTAGTAGTAACGAGGGGGACCAAATCTGCTGAAAGGCATGTATGGGGAGAGTCCTCCAAACAAGCAGTAAGCCACTGATAATAAACAAAATAAAAAGCTCATACATATAAAAACATATGTATGAGCCCTATTTTCATCCTTCCGGAGAGGTCATTTACAAACCAAAAACAAATTTTTCCAACGTTATATCAGTATTCTCCAACTGCCCCTTTTTCATAATACGATAGCGCTTATGACTGACAGATGCAGACTGAATATTTAATAGGATAGACAACTGTTGACTATTCAGTCCAATCTTCAATAGACAACAGAAACGTATTTCATCTTCAGTCAGATTTGGGATTTGACTCTGCAAATTATCAATAAAAAGAAAATAAGTAGTCTTCAGTATTTCTTTTAATGTTAACCAATCCTGATCTGTTAACGGATACTTTTTTGCTTCTTCAATTGATTGAGAGTTTTTAATAATTTTCTTATAAACAGCGGAACTCCTCAATATATTTTCTCTGATATTCAATATATCACCTTTTAGCCCTTTTACTGCAAATTCTTTTTCTTGTAAAGCCTTATTTGCTTCACTAATCCTTTTTTGCTGATTAAGTATA
>OGPJ01001737.1_pt1 | contig 14695 bp, 7 predicted proteins | sample 1552831 | NCBI WGS metagenome assembly OGPJ01 (sample SAMEA2579914, study PRJEB22360) | human gut metagenome | biome: human gut; feature: human-associated habitat; material: faeces | place: Denmark | collected 2008/2010
TGCCTTCCTCGTCCTGTTTCTCCAGCGAACAGAGCAGACAATAGCTGCTGTCCTGCCGGAATGCCCGTTTGTTTGCGGTGCTGTTGATCAGACCATACTGCGCTGTGAACCGCTTATACTGGTCTTTCAGCTTTCCCTGCAGCAGTTCCACTTCGGCATCTGTACCATCGTACAACTGGCAGTCCAGCAATTTCTGTGTGGTTTCCCGCAGAGCGATCATTCCCAGCACACGCTCCGCCGTGACCGCAGGCAGGTCAACCTTGTTCATGTAGGAGTTTTCACGGTAGTAAATCTGTCCATCCACGTTGGTGTAACTGAAATTCTTCACGTTCGGGTCTGCCGGGAGCGGTTCTGCGTTCTGGTCAAGTTCATCGTCCGTGATTTCCGGCTCTGTGATTTCCGCATGGATGTTCTCAACTGCTGCTTTCAACTGCTGGGCAAGGTCTGCGCCCTCGATGGGCTTGACCGTGGTTTCCTGCTTGCCGTACTGTGTACTTTCAGCCGTGATCTCACCCAGCACCATTTCAGGATGCTGCGCAAAATACTGGTTGATGGGGTATCCCTCCGGCGTTGTGCCAAGGTCTACCCACGCTGCCCGCTCCACTGCCGCCCGGTCACGCTTTTGCAAAAACAGGATGTCGGCTACTACGCTCGTATTGGCATTGCGCTGGAACGCATTATTTGGCAGGCGAATTGCGCCGACCAGATCGGCACGGTTGGCAAGATACTCTCGGACAGAGGAATCCTTTTTGTCCATCGTGCCGCTGGAAGTGACTACCGCCACCACGCCGCCCGGACGAACAAGGTCAAGACTTTTCGCAATAAAGTAATCGTGGATAAGGAAGTTGTGGCGGTCATACCGCTTATCCGGCACTTTGTAATTACCGAACGGCACATTGCCAACCACACAGTCAAAGAAGCTGTCCGGGAACTGCATCGTTTCAAAGCCCTGCACGGCAATCTTGTTTTTCTGATAAAGCTGCTGTGCAATGCGCCCTGATACGCTGTCCAGCTCTACACCATACATCTTGATGTTTTCCATGCTTTCAGGCACAAGACCCATGAAATTGCCGACACCACAGGACGGCTCCAGCACATTGCCTTTGCTCAACCCCATATTGGAAAGGGCTTCATACATTGCCTTGATTACCGTAGGCGAAGTGTAGAAAGCATTCAGCGTAGATGCCCGTGCTTCGCTGTACTCATCTGCCGGGAGCAGAGATTTCAGTTCCGCATACTCCTTTGCCCAATCCGCATTCTTCTCATCAAATGCCTGCGGAATACCGCCCCAGCCGACATACCGGGAGAGAACTTCCTGTTCTTCTGCGGTTGCCTGCCGCTGTTCAGCATCCAGCGTTTGCAGCAGTTGGATGGCTTCGATGTTCGCTTTGAATTTTGTCTTGGCTCCTCCTGCACCAAGATCGCTGTCTGTGATATGGAAATTGATAGGCTCCTGTTTCGGCTGTGCAGGCGGCTTCTGTACGGTATCGGTGTCCAGCGGCAGATTCTTTTCTCTGCGAGCCTGATTAACATCTTCCGGGGTCATAGGCTTACTGGTAAGGGGCTTAACCGCATCGTCTGCCGCTGAACGATGGATGGCATCCGTCCGGGTCTGCACATCTGCAATCAGCTGCATCTGTTCCGGTGGGAAGTCAGGATTCAGCAAATTATCTAATTCGCCGTCTGCCTCTGCCACCGAATAGATCACATCCATCTGCTCCGGGGAAAAATCCTCGTAGGCCACGCCAGCGTTGTGCAGAGCAGTAAAGACCGTAATTTCCACCGCTTCTTCCATCGGCACATCGGCCTGTTCATACAGATGCCGAATGTACTCCAGCGGTTCCGTTCGGAAGATCGGATACCGGGCTTCTTTTGCAAGGGTCATGTCCTGCAAGCTGACCGTTCCCTGTTCAAAATTGACCGAATCCACACGGAACTCCCTATCGTCCAGTTCAATGATGGAATTGACGGGCAGATATTCCTCTCTGCGGAAATACTTTGTCTGCGCATGGATTCCATCTTCCTGCTGGCCTGACAGATAGACGCTCTCACCCTGCTTCCAGAGCTTCATTGCCTGTGAAATCCACTGTTCACGCGGAAAACCAGATACCTCAACCTTGCCGAGTGCGGTTTCCTTTTCCAACAGTTTGCTGCCAAGCAGTTCCGAAACGCGCTTTGCATCCTCGCCGTAGAACTCAAAGCTGCCGTACTGCTCATAACCGACCAGCGCATCCGGGTAACGCTCTTTCAGCGCGTTGTACTCGTTGGCGGCATCCAGCGGCATGGGCTGCAGCGTCTGCTCCGAGGTCTTTTCATCAGCAAGAGACGCATCCTTTTGGGGTTTCTCAACCGCTGCGACGGTTGACTGCTCTTTCGATTGCGGCTCCTGCTCCATGAAGTCAAACATGGACATCTGCCCCTGTTCAGGAACCGCAATCTCAACAGCCTTTTTCTTCTCCGGGAAAATGGTGTACGTTCCCTCAACATACTGGTGCAGGACAGAAAGAGATTCTGCCTTGCCTTTATATTCCTCGGAGTCCAGCGGCACAGACAGAAGCGCATTGTCCATCTGCTCCAACAGTTCTGCCGAAAGTTCGGTGTCTGCCAGCTTTTCAACAAGAGCCTTTCGTCCTTCTTCATGGTAAAGGTCTTGCGGATAAGGCCGCTCCACGTCGTTCGGCAGATGGTGATAGAATCCCATCACCCGCATTGCCATCCGCTCGCGCTCATAAGCAGGCATCCGGGAGTAGTCTGCCGGCTTCAAATACTCACTGTCACGGATCAGCTGGTCGATCCGGCCTGCGGCCTGATTCCAGTTCAGATGAACGCTTGCATCCGGGTTCCCGTATGGGCCACGCTCCAAAGAAATGCCCCTGCCATCGTGATCTTCGTGGGAATCGTCTGCCCCGCAGAGTGCATGGCTGCTGCCGCCGATTCCGTAATGGTCTTTCAGGAAGTCTGCCCGCTCTTTCTTATCCTCATGATTCAGGAAGAACGAATAGATTGCCAGCCTGCCATCCGAATACGGCCCGCCGCCTGCAAGAAAAGCATTGATCTCATCATCCGTGATAAAAACTTTCTGCTCATTCCACTGAAAGCCCTCTCTTGCCTGATACGGCTGAAACGGGAGAGCAAACTTCTGAAACTGTTCCGATACCTTATCCGGGCGGTAGAACTGCATCCGCATCACACTTTTATCTTCGGCGTAGGCTTCTGCCAGTCCCAAAAGACGTTCGTTCAGGTCAGCCAGAAATTCCGGCTGGTCAAGCAGCTTTGCAAGGCGTTCTGTAAGTTCCGGGTATCCGCCGGAGAAGATGGACGTATCGGCAAAGACCATTTCTGCGATACCCTCTGCCATATCGCGTTCCATATAGCTCAGGGCTTCTGCGTGTTCATGCAGGGCATTCCCACGGGCAGCATCCAAAACCGATTTTGGTGCATACTCTCCCTGCTGCAAAAGCTGATGGATTCTGCCGCTGACATCTTCCCATGACAGAAATGCTTTGTTTTTGGGGTCGTTCCGAACCGTATCTCCAACGGCGATCTGCATTCCCAGCTCATCGAACCAGACCGCATATTTTGTGCCGCCGATCTCAAACCCTTTGCCGCCCTCTCCATATTCCTTTTTGACGAAGGCAGTATACGCTTCCGGGGTCTGTTCGGTCATAAAGTTATAGATAAGGCGAAGCTGACTTTTGTTTCGGTTGCTGCCCGTCCGCAGGATTTCATCCACAACTTCTGCCGGAATCGTAATCTCATCGGCATACTGGGCCTGCATCGGGGCTTCGATTGCCCGAATCTGCTGTTCCACGGTCGGCAGACTGGGCAGAGAAAAAGCAGAGGCAATTTCTTCCTCTGCTTCGCTCAAATCCTGTTCGGTTGTGTCAGCGGTTAGTTGTACACCAATTCCTTCAGCACGATCTCTTCCGCCATCGCGGTCAGATTGTTCTGGTGTGCCACCCATGCCATCTGTTCGGTTTCCTTGTTCGGAGCCGGATACTTCTCGTTCAGGCTCTCGATCAGTTCCTCCATCCGGTTCTCCGCCTGCTCGTTGATCTGCGCCAGATGCTGATTCAGCCTGCCGCTCATCAGCATACTCTGATACCAGTTCTTCCGGTTCTCTTTCAGGTAAGTCCTGCGCAGCATCCCGTACTTCCCAATGCTCATCGGCTCGTCCTGTACGGTCAGGTTCGGAAACAGGTAGTCCCCCTTGCGGTGATAAGTCAGTTCCATACGGTTTTCCTCCTTCAGTGATGTTCGTTTCAGTTTCACGCTTTAATGCGCTAAAGTCCGTACTGGTATTATACAAGCTGTCGGCAGTTTTTGCAAGATGTTCTGTGACTTCTTTTCGGTAAATTTTCTGCATTTCCCGTCCGATGTCACGGAGAACCGCTTCACATTGTTCCGAAACAGCATTGCCCAGGAACGTCAAAACCGGAAGCTGGTTGAAATCCACAATACGGATAAAATCCTCATCTTCCAAAACTTCCAGCGGTTCCTGTTCGCAGCGTCGGGAAAGGGTATAGAAAATACTGTTGGTCATTAACTCCCGGAAACGGACACGGAGGTTATCTTCATCCAGTCCTTCCAGAAAAGTGTCTGCCACCTCATATTCCAGACCCTCCATCGCTTCTTCCAGATTTTCAGCGGTCAACTGCTGTGCCAGTTCCATCAGCGCAGCATTCATGCTGTCCGTCTGCGTCAGAGCATAAGTATCTGCCAGATGGTCGAGGATCATCTGCTGGTGTTCCGAATCATCAATGCGCCAGAGGATCGGCGTTCTGCCGCCCTGCACCAGATGCGTGTCCGCAATGTCGAACACATAGCGCAGCTTTGCCCGTGGGCTGGCATCGTCCAAAAGCGCAATGCCTTTTGCGCCACGGTTTACCCAGCGGTTCATTTTCTTGTTCCAGACTTCCAGCTCTGCACAGGCGGTCGCATCAGGACGCTGAGCATGGATCAGCAGAGTATCTTTGAACGAATAGCGGTACAGCCGTGCCGCCACATCCAGATAGTTCATCCAGTCTTTCGGAGAATTGCTTACCCACCGTGCGTTCTGCTGGGCAAGTTCCCGAATATCGTTAAATTTCGCCAATCGTTCCCTCCTTACTTCTTAGCTGGTGTTTTCGGAAATTCAAGACTGTACTGCGCCCTGCCATTTTCTATTGCCATAACAAGGTCTGCGGCAAAGGTCTTGTCCTTTTTGGCAGAGTAGAAGTCTTTTGCATAGGTACGTCCTTTCTTCAAAAGGTCAGTTGCCATCTTCTTTGTGAGCGTCTTTTTCATGCCGGAAAGGTATTTACTTTCTTTCCAGAGGGCAAATTTACAGTCCCGGTCAGAGCAATAGAAATTCAGCTTGCCTTCACAGACGGGCTTTCCACATACCGGGCAGTTCCCGATAGATGCCTTATTATAAATAGGTGATTCCTGTACGGTCGGAATTTGCCGGAGGTCTGCCAGCATTCGTTCCAGCAATCCACCGATGCCCTTCATGAAGTCGGCGGGCTTTGTTTCGCCCCGTTCCATCTGCAGCAGTTCATTTTCCCACTCAGCGGTCATGCTGGCCGATTTCAGGTAATCCGGGATATTTGCGATTGCCGTAACCCCCTCTGCACTGGGAAGAATCTGCTTGCCTTTGCGTTCCACATAGCCGGAAGATACCAGCTTTTCCAGAATCGCTGCACGGGTCGCAGGTGTTCCCAGTCCTTTCTTTTCCGTGTCTTTTTCAAACTCCTTGTTGCCTGCGCTTTCCATTGCAGAAAGCAGGGTGTCTTCGGTAAATGCTTTCGGCGGGGATGTAAAGCCCTGCTTTTTCTCCGCGCTTACCACAGGAATCACCTCGCCCTGTTCCAGTTTCTTGGGGAATGCCATATCCTTGCTTTTTTCCTGTTCTGCAAACGGAACAGGCATTGCGGTATGTCCCGCCTGCAAGACATTTTTGTATTTTGCAGTGAATTTCCTGTCCTGACAGCATACTGTTACCAGAACATCTTCATAGATGTATGGCGGCTGTACTGCCTGTTGCATCTTCCAGACGATGAGAGCAAAGACCTTTTCCTTATCCCCGGACAGGCTGTTTGACCCACGCTTGCAGCTTTCCAGTGTCGGCAGAATCGCATGGTGGTCAGTGACCTTTTTGTTATTGACCACCTGCTTTACTCCATCTGCTTCGCCGCCATCGTGTTTGAGCAAATCTGCCATGGTCTGCTGCATATCTTCCGTGATGTACTGGCTGTCCGTCCGCGGGTATGTCACCAGCTTTTCTTCGTACAATTCCTGTACGATCTTCAAAGTCTGACTGGCGGTAAAACCATAAGAGCGGTTAGCTTCTCGCTGCAAGGTCGTTAAGTCATACAGCTTCGGCGCAGACTGTTCTTTCCGTTTGCGCTCGATGCTGCCAACTACGGCACACTGTCCATCACAAGCTGCCTGCATGGTATCCGCATCCTGCTCCTGTGCCATCCGTTCCGATTCTGCCACGATGCCATTTCCTGTGATTTCTACTTTGTAATACGGCTCTTTCACAAAGTTCTGGATTTTGTTCTGCCGTTCCGTCAGCATTGCCAGTGTCGGAGTCTGCACCCGTCCAATGGTCTGCCGCCTGCCGTATTTCTTGGTAAAAGCCCGTGTGCCGTTCATACCAATCAGCCAGTCTGCCTTTGCCCTGCACTCCGAAGCGGCAAACAGGTTGTCATACTCTGCGCCATCCTTTAAGGAATCAAAGCCCTGCTGGATAGCGGAATCTTCCATGCTGCTAATCCACAGCCGTTTGACCGGGAGTTTGCTGCCTGCCAGACCGTACACACGGCGAAAGATTGCTTCGCCCTCACGCCCTGCGTCGCAGGCATTTACCACATAATCAAAATCTTTGCTTCGGAGGAGCTTTCGCAGGATATTGAAATGCGCTTTCTTATCTTCCGAAACCAACAATTTCCATTCTTCCGGGAGAATCGGAAGATCATCAAACCGCCAGCTTTTATAGCGTTCATCGTAATACTCCGGGGCTGCATACTCTGCCAGATGCCCCAGACACCAGCTCACCACGCAATCCCCACCCTCCAGATACCCGTCCTCATGTTTGTATGCACCGATCACTTTCGAGATGGAACGTGCCACACTCGGCTTTTCTGCTATCACAAGATATTTCATGTATCCTCCTGCTTGTTTGAAAAAAGCAGGGACAGTCCGAATCAGACCATCCCTGCACCACTAGATTATACGGTTTTTCTATTATTCTTCGGTTTCTGCGTCCTGCCCTGCTTCCTCATCCTCATTCTTTGTCGGCAGAGCTTCATATTCCAGATTTTCTTTCGATACTTCCGGCTCACTCTGCTTCGGCTTATAAATGTAGAAATAGAAGAATGCGCCTGCACCGCCTACACCCATAACAAATACGATTGCCAGAATCTTGGTCAGCTTTCCATCGTCCTGTTCCGGCTCTTCGATCTCGACATCCGGTTCCGGCTCAGGTTTGGTTTCCGGTGGCACGACTGCCGGCTTCTCTTCTTCCTTGCCGTTGCGTTCCTCATCGGTCAGAAACTCCTGCAAATCGTATTCGTCGATCATGGAGAGCATATACACATTCTCGCTGTTCCTTGCCCGGTCGATCACTAGAAAAAAGGTATTTCCGCCCTTGGTCTTGACCGTGAAGAACTCCTTACTGGAATCGTCCGTAATGTTATCCTCCACCTCGCCATTGCCCGCAATGGTGAACGGAATCTTCTCTTCCTCGGTGGGTTCCTCTTCCTCAATGACCTGTGCAGGCTCTTCCTTGACTTCCAGCTCCACATAGGCAAATGCCGGAGTGGAAAAGCCTACCGCCATCAGCAGGGTCAGCACTGCACTGGGAATCACAATACCCAGCTTTTTAACCATCTTTCGCAATCACATCCTCCATTTCTGCTTCTTCCGAAGTCTTATTCTCGTTATTCACGGTTGTCTGGAACGTCACATTCCCCGCCTGGATATTTTCCAGCAGCGCCAACAGGTCACGCCCGCCCAGCTTTGTGCTGCGGATAGCCCGAACGATCTCATTGTCCTCTTCCTTTTTCTGTGCCGCCCGGACATTTCTCAGATACTCTTCCAGTTCCGCGATCTTGCTTTCGGTTTTCTCTGCATCATTCAAAAACTTCTTCAGCTTTTTGCTCATCTAGCTTCTCTCCTTTCCTCTACTTGATTCTGCCAAAACCAAGGAAGTGGTTCTGCCAGTAGGTCGAATTGATGCTGGTATAAGAAATCGGGTCGCCGCAGTGAATCATCATGCCGTTGCCAACATAGATGCCAACGTGCGACGCGCCGACGGTATTATAGGTTTTTTCAAAGAAGATCAAGTCACCCGGCTGTGCATTTGCAGGAGAAACGTAGCTGCACTTGCCGCGCAGTCCGTTTGCTGTCGTGCGTCCGACATTCCAGCCATTGCCGCAGTTATTGATGACCCAGCAGACAAAGCCGGAGCAGTCAAAACTGGTGCTTGGGGAACTTCCGCCCCACACATACGGCATTCCCAGATACTTTTCGGCTTCTGCGATCATCCTTGCAAACTTTTCATCCGACAGGGCTTCTTCTGGAATGTCATATTGGAAACCACCGCCGGAGCTTCCGCCTGTTCCACCCGAACCACCAGAGCCAATGCTGCCTGTTGTGCCGCCACTGTATGTAGGGGAGCCTGCGCCAAACAGTTCTGGGCGATTGCCATAAGTCAGATTGTAGGCATCATACCGTCCAGTCTGCTTCCGATCCATGTTCTTTCTGGCAATGGTGTCAAAGCCCTTATTTTTCAGTAGGACGTTGAGGATTTTGTACTCATACTCCACTTCTTCCTGATAGGTATAGGTTTCCATGCTGACGTTTCCAAAAGCGTCAATCGTTGGCCGAATCCCTACTCTGGTTTCCATGCGTGTGCGAATCTCTATCGTTTCCCAGACTTTCAGGAGATACTGCTGCTCAAACAGCGACTTGATGACGGTTTTCACCTGTCCTCTGGTGAACTGCTCATATACGGCAGTCAGATGAGAGATCAGCTGATAAGGGTCATGCCCAATTTCGTCCAACTGGTAACGGTATTCGTCATAGCCGGGATGTGTGGACTCCATCTGCCGTATCTGCTCATCCAGCTTCTTTTCCAGTTCCAGATAATCTTCTTCTGCACCTTTCATGTCAGCATCCTTACTAGGATACGTCGTTCCGATAAAGGTGCTACCCGTTCCCTGGATTGCTGCGGAACAGCTTGAAAATGCGCCCATAATCAGCATGAGCATCAGTGCTGCGATGCCAAGTCCCGCCCACAGGGTCTTGTTCTGCACAACGATTTCCTGCACCGCCGCTTTTGCTTTTTCGGCAAGCGTGTTCGCCGCCGTTGCCGCCTGCTTGCTGGCAGCGTTTCCAGCTTTCCGACCTCGCTTGGCTGCTGCATAGGCATCCTTATACTGCTTTTTCTGATAGAATTTTGAACCGACTGTCTTTGTTGCTTCACCTCCTGCGGCAGTCGGTGGTGGCAAGTGCGGTTTCTTTTTCAGTGACGTTTCTGCCACTTCTTCGGCCATGCCGCCCTCACTCTCCGAAAATTTCAGACGGCTGGATTTTTTCTCAACCTCGACTTTCTTCTCAGCTCTGGCAGATTTTTCTCTGGTCTTTTTCCTGCCTTTAGAGAAACGGTACAATCCTTCCAGCGTTTCTTCGCTCTTGTGCGCCGACTCCACACCGGAGTTTTCCTTTTCGACCTGATGCACCTTGTTATGGGCAAAACCAGTGGCAGTATCCACTCCTTTCTTCGCCACTTTCTTAATGCCCAGCCCTGCGCCCCGGACGATGCCGCCCTGCTGCTCATCATCAAAGGATAAGCGGCCCTTTTTCTTCAGCGCAGGCTCTGCATCTTCGTCCACTGGCGAAGCATCTTTTTCTTTCGCTTTGCCATCCTCCTGATGGGCTTTATAATACTCTGTACTCTGTTTGGCTGTGCTGCGCCGTGGCTTTTCCTCCTCTCCCTCCTCGGCATCCATGCACACCTCTTCTTCCACAACAGGGGTTTCTTCTGCACTTTCCACAGCGTCTTTTTCCGAATCTTCCTGCTTCGGCGGTTCTTCTGCAACTGCGGACTTGGTTTCCCCGGTGCGGAGATTCTCTTCCACCAGACCGTCTTTGGTCATTTTCTGGACGATTTTATCTCTGCCCCGGAATCGCTTGTCTGCCATTGGATTCACCTCCCATCCGGCAGGAAACTCACGCAATCAGAGTTGCATGAGTCTCCCACTTATCGAGAATGCGCTCCAGCTCTCTGGCAAAAGCGATCAGCCGGGAATTGACCTCTGTGCGGTCGATGTAGCCCCGTTCTTCCATGTGGAATCCGTGGGTCAGTTCATCTGCCAGTGCGCCGACTGCGTAAAAGTCCTCCAGCACCGTATGCACCACCGATTCCTCATCGTGGAAATTCAGCATTTCCACTTCCTGATAAGGCGGGCTGGAATCGCCATCGTATTTTGCTGCCTCAGCACGGTCATGCAGTTTCAGGATCATCTGGCTCAGTTTTTTCTCGTTCATCATGCGTCTTTCTTCTCCCTGTATTTTGCAATTTCATTCGGTTTCGTGGTCATAAGGCCATAAAGTTTCAGCGAAGTATCGAACTTATCCTTGAACGGAATAATGGTATTGCCGTAGAACAGCAGCCCCTCGCCCTCGTTGCTGTTCGTCACATAGGAAAGCTGGAATGGCGAAATGTTGAGCTGCTTTGCAAGAATCTGCCTATCACCGGATGCCTGATTCAGCATATAGATGAAATCGCTGTTCTCAAAGATGTTCTCGATCTCCCGGCTGGCAAGCAGATCTTTGATGTTCTGCGTGATACCCGTAGGGATGCCGCCCCATTTTCGGAAACGCTTCCAGATTTCAACACTGTATGCGGCAGTCTGCTCTTCCTTTAAGAGCAAGTGGAACTCATCAATGTAGTATCGTGTATTTTTCTTTGCATTGCGGTTGATGGTAACACGATTCCACACCTGATCCTGCACGATGAGCATACCCAGCTTTTTGAGCTGCTTGCCCAATTCTTTGATGTCAAAGCAGATAAGGCGGTTATCCAGTTCCACATTCGTCTGGTGGTTGAACACCCGCAGCGAACCATTGACGTAGATTTCCAATGCCGTGGCGATACGCTGCGCCTGCCGTTCTTTCTGTTCCCGCAGGCAATCGTACAGATCACCAAGAATCGGCATATTCTCCGGTTTCGGGTCATTCAGATATTTCTGATAGACCAGCGGCAGGCATCGGTCAATGACAGATTTCTCTTCCGGCTCCATGCCATCCCGTGCGCCCATGATAAGCTCACACAGGGAAAGGATGAAATCCGACTTCATGCCCAGCGGGTTATCATCGTCCGCATAGTTCAGGTTAATGTCCATCGGATTGATGTAGTCCCGGCTGGTGGATGAGATATGAATGACCTGCCCGCCCAGGGCTTCGACCAGCGGATAATACTCGCCTTCCGGGTCTGCGATGATAATATCGTCCGTTGTCGTGAAGAACACGTTTGTCATTTCACGCTTTGCGCTAAACGACTTTCCACTGCCCGGTGTTCCAAGAATCAGACCGTTCGGGTTTTTGAGCTGTTTTCGGTCTGCCATAATCATGTTGTTGGACACTGCATTCAGACCGTAGTAGAGGGAATCGCCCTCCATGAAAAGTTCCTGTGTGGTGAACGGCACGAAGATGGCGGTGGAAGTTGTAGTCAATGCCCGCTTGATGGGAACCAGATTATTGGCCAGCGGCAGACTGCTCATAAGCCCCTGCTCCTGCATATAGTCCAGTCGATTCAATGTGCAGTTGAACTTCTGAGCGATACCAGCCGTCTGAAACACTGCACTATCCAGCTCCTGTTTGGTTTTCGCAGCATTGAGGAACAGCACCGTAATAAGGAACATACGCTCATTGCGGCTCTGCAAATCATCCAGAATCTTCTTGGCTTCACCACCATAAGTTGCAAGGTCACTCGGAATAATTTCCATATCATAGCCGGAACGCACCGCCTTTTTCTGTTCCTCAATCTTCATACGGTCAAGGTCTGTGATCTTGCCCTTGATGAGTTTGATTGCCTTGAGCTGGTCTACCGACTGCACATGGATGCTGACCACCAGATTCTTGTCCATGTCCAGAAACTCTGCCAGAACCTTATCCGTCAGTTCCGGGGCAAGGATGTTCAGATAGGATACTGCGCCGATAGTATCTCCCATCTGGAAGTCCTTGCCGTTCTTGAACAGAAAACTGGTCGGAGCAATGAAGTCCTTGGTAGTCATGCCGCTTTGCAGGATGCGGTCATAGCTGAACTCAAACTTCCGTTCTTCCTCCTGATGGAACATCTCGTACATGATCTGTAAGCGTTCCACACCATTCAGCGGATATGCTTTTACGCCCAGCACCTTGAAATTGTTGAGAATATCGGTTTCGATACGCTCCAGCCGGGGCTTTGCTTCTTTCACGCTTTTGGCTTCAATGCTGAACGTGATGTATTTCGTCCGAACCAGACCGTTGTTGCCCTTGGCAAGCTGCTGTTTCAACATCTGCGCATATTCCATGCGTACATCATCGAACTGGTCATGCTGCGGCTCAATCTGAATGACCTTGTTGTATTCGCTCATATCACTTTTGTGGTTAATGAACGAAAGCTGAAAGCGGATGCTGGAATCAAAGTAGTTGAGGAAGTCACACCAGCTTTCAAAAATGGTGTTCTTATCTTCGTTTTGCGCGAGCTGATAGTTGATGTCATAGAAGCGGACGGTTTTGGAATACAGATGTTCCTCCACCCGGCAGATGCCGTCCCGTCCCATTTCCAGATACGGAATCGACCGCTGCACGGTCAAGTGATGCTCTTTCTTCTTTTTTGCTTCTGCCTTTGCAGACGGCTTGAAGAATTTCCGGAAGATGCCGCCGAACAGCGGCTTCTTATCCTTTTCTTTTCCCAATAATGCCTCCCTTCTTCACTTTTGGTGTTACAGGTTTCTCCGGTTCATATTCGTACAGATTTTCGATCTCGTAGCGGCGAACCGCCGGACGCTTGAAGCGGACGTTGATGAAGTTCGTCAGGATGGTTTCAAGGTGCATCCCGTTTTTCTCGAACAGCGCAAAGAAAAATTCCGGGAGCATCAGCAGCACCATGCCCGCCGCCGCGTTGCTTGTACCAAGCGTTTCCCGTGTAAGAAAGTAGAACGGGACACCGATGGATGCCGCAAAGCCCATACAGATGAGTTGTCGCTTTGTCAGGTTGAGAAAGACCTTGTTCTTCACTTTGGACAGGTCTTTCGGGATCGTCACATAAGCCATTCTTCACCATGACAGTCAGACACGCCGCCGGGATACGGCTTTCTGTCTGCTGTCTTTCCTTTCCTCGGATTTTCCCGGTTTTAGTGACTGCCGAAGATCTGTTTGGACAGACTTCCCGTTTTCATCAGGCTGAAGCACAGAATCACGGTATACGCTGCAACGCCGATCAGCGCGGAGTGCATATTGCTGGAAATCCGCACCGAAGAAATCAGTGCTGCGTAAATCGCCACACAGACCATCATCAGAAATGCCTGAAATGCAAGGGCGAACAGTCCTCTGAAATAGTTGGTTCCTACATGACCCCATTCACGGTTGCTCATCGTTGCGAACGGGATCGGGGCAAGCGATGTATAGAGATAAATCTCTATCATGCGCCCATAGACAATGACAGTTATCACCACCGACATAATTTTCATGCAGAAGCTGACAAGGAAGGTTTCAAGAGCCAGCACTACCAGTTCACCGATCTCCATGGTTGCCATCGCCGCCTGCATCTGCATGGACAGCGAACTAACATCAATGGCAGTCTCGCCGTTGATGATACCGGAAGCCGAATTAACTACCGATTGTCCAACGTCAAAGACTGCCATTGTAATTGTGAACGTATTGCTGACCAGATAGATTGCGACCCATGCCTTGACAAAATACTTGAAGAACATCCATGTATCTACATCATGCAGGTTGTTTCGCTCGGTCAGCATCGAGATCAGCTCATAGCAGAGTACCAGAGTGATGATGATTCCGGCAATCGGAACTACCACCGACTCTGATAAGTTCTGAATCATACTGAAAACGCTGCTGTTCCAGTTTTGTGGAGTGCGTCCAACCTGAGCCGCGATCTCACTTGTCTTTTCATTGACATCCGTGAACATCGTACTCATGTTGGACTCCACCATTCCTGTCAGAAGTTCCCGCATCCATTTTTCGATGGCTGCAAAGATATTATCGAACAATGGCGGGAGTACCTCCTATCGCGGGTGCTTAGCCGAACAGACCAGAGAGCAGAGGGATCAGCTGCGTACCGATGAGAATGACGCCGCCACCGCTCATGAGCTGCTTCATGCCCTGGGACTTTGCTTATGTGTGATAAAGAAGTAATAGAAGTGTAAAAAATTTTGCCGTTCCTATCCGGCACTTGCGCAGGGTGTCGGATAGGTCGGGCTTATTCTTCGGGCAAGTCAATCTTGCCGACAAAGCTATAATAAATATCAATGCGCTGGTGGCGTACTTCGTTCTCGTCATACTCACATTCATAGACAACGATTTTCTCCACCATTTCACGCAAGAGGGTGTGTGTCAGTTCCTCGATAGAAAGGTACTTGCGGACAACGTTCATAAACTTTTCAGCGTTTACCGTGGCTTCCTGTGCCTTGTCCAGTTCGCCCTG
>OGPJ01001746.1_pt1 | contig 14658 bp, 7 predicted proteins | sample 1552831 | NCBI WGS metagenome assembly OGPJ01 (sample SAMEA2579914, study PRJEB22360) | human gut metagenome | biome: human gut; feature: human-associated habitat; material: faeces | place: Denmark | collected 2008/2010
GCTCGAAGCGATAGAAATATGCTTCGGGCTTTTCTTGCTTTACAGTGGGATAGAAGGACGATATTATCTAAAATCACAAATGGATTATCTAAAATTGCAAATATGTACAGAGGTATTTCCCTACTTTTGTTGGGTTAACAAAATAAGGGTCGTTGTACTAACTAAATATGTATGTTTATGAACTTACTTAGAAAAACATGGGGGATTGTAATAGCTGTTATAATCAGTTCGTGCCACTCGGCAACATTTGATACTATTTCTCCTGACGGAACCTTAAAGGTTGGTGTAGTGACAACAAAGGATGGCGATTATGGAAAAGCCGCTTTCGTTGTGCATTACAAGGGAGATAGTATTCTTTTTCGTTCCGAACTGGGATTGGAAACAGATGCGCAAAAGTTTGCCGGTAACTTAAGACTGAAATCAGTTTCGGAACCGAAATCCGTGATTGATGATTATAGGATGATTACGGGAAAACGGAGCCATTGTGTGAATGAGGCTTCCGAACGGGTTTATTCTCTGGAAAACGATGAAGGGCAAACTTTGGAGGTAACGTTTAGGGTGTACAACGATGGGATTGCATTTAAGTATGGGCTTAAGGCTATTTCGGATGAAGAACATATCATTAATGAATATACGGCGTACGCCTTGCCACAAGGGAGTAAAAGATGGATACAACAATATGATCCGGGTTATGAAAAGTTTTTCCCGCTGTCTACTGATGGTAAGCTTGCCAATCGCCCGGAGGTTGACCTTTGGGGATATCCGGCGCTTATAGAGCCACGGGATTCTGTGTTTGTGCTGATTACGGAGGCAAATATCAGACGGGGGCATTGTGGCTCTTTTCTGTATAATGGGGATAATCGCGATAATTATCAGGTGCGATTGGGCGATAAAAAACTTGCTTTTAGCGGTGTGTGGGAGTCTCCATGGCGATTGCTTATTGCTGGTTCTTTAGCTGATATTACTGAGTCTACACTGGTGACGGATGTGTCTGACCCTTCTAAGGTGGAGGATACGGAATGGATAAAACCCGGAATGGTGTCATGGATTTATTGGGCATACAACCATGGTTCTCAAGATTATCAAATCGTGAAGGAATACATTGACCTGGCAGTCAAGATGAAGTGGCCTTATGATTTGATCGATTGGGAATGGGATGTAATGAGAAATGGGGGAAATATCCAAGATGCCGTGAAATATGCTTTGAGTCAAGGTGTTAAACCTTTGGTCTGGTATAATTCGAGCACGAATTGGATAGGTCCCGGTCCTCTCTTTCGTCTGAATAAAAAGGCAGACAGGGAAAAGGAATATAAATGGTTAAGCGATATGGGAGTTGCCGGCATTAAAGTTGACTTCTTCTCGGGTGATAGTGTTTCTACAATGAATTATTATATAGATCTGCTTGAAGATGCCGTGAAGTATAAATTGATGCTTAACTTTCATGGTGCCACTATTCCTCGCGGATGGCAACGTACGTATCCTCACATGATGTCGGTGGAGGGAGTATATGGGGCGGAATGGTACAATAACACTCCGGTTTTGACGAATCGGGCTGCGGAACACAATGCTACCTTACCTTTTACGAGAAATGTCGTAGGTCCAATGGATTATACTCCGGGCACTTTCTCTGATTCTCAGCATCCGCATATCACCTCTTACGGTCATGAATTGGCATTACCGGTAATTTTTGAGTCGGCCTTGCAGCATATGCCAGACAGGCCTTCGGTTTACTATGATATGCCGGAACCTGTAAAAAAGTTATTATCGGATTTGCCGGCAGCTTGGGATGATACGAAGCTTTTGACCGGCTATCCGGGTATGGAGGTTGTTATGGCACGGCGCAAAGGGGATGTATGGTATATTGCAGGGATTAATGGAACCAATGAACCGAGAACCCTTTGTTTTTCGCTGAAAGACCTTTCCGTTGCCGGTAAGAAGATAACTTTATTTGAGGATGGTACAGATGACAGGAGCTTTGCTATTGAAGAAAATCTTCCTTTGTCAGAAGACGAAATGACTTTGGAAATAAAATGTTTGCCACGTGGAGGATTTGTAGCTGTTATAAAATGATGAGTATGAGAATTTATATATTTCTGTTAACTGTTTGTTTTACCTTTCAGATGCGTGCACAGCAAGTGCCTGATTGGGAAAATCCTCGCGTAGTAGGTATCAATAAAGAGGAGTATCACAGTACATTGACGTTGCCGTCCGGGAAATCCTCGTGTGAAGAGATTGTGTCTTTGAACGGGAGGTGGAAGTTTTACTGGTCTCCCGATCCGCAAAGTCGGCCATCGGACTTTTATAAAAATAATTTTGATGTGAGTGGCTGGGATAACATTTCTGTACCGGGGACATGGCAGTTACAAGGCTATGGAAAACCTATTTATACCAATTGGACATATCCTTTTAAGAAAGACCAACCAAAAGTGACAGGAGAACCTCCCAAGCATTTTTTTAGTTATGAGAATCGCAATCCGGTGGGGTCTTATGTGACAACTTTTGATGTTTCGGAGGATATGAAAGATAAGCAATTGTATCTGCACTTCGAAGGAGTTAAGTCGGCTATGTATGTATGGATTAACGGGAAAAAAGTAGGATATAGCCAGAATTCCATGGCTCCGGCGGAGTTTGATATTACCGGATATGTAAATGAGGGGCAAAACCGTCTGGCGGTAGAGGTATACCGTTGGTCGGATGGCAGCTATCTGGAAGATCAGGATATGTGGCGTTTTAGTGGGATTTATCGCCCGGTAGAGTTATGGGTACGCCCTAAAATCCATATAAAAGACTATTCGCTGACTACCGATCTGGCAGATGATTTTTCGTCTGCCGGTTTTAAGGCAAAAGTCTGGTTAAGAAACTTGTCGGACAGTAAATCGGGAAAACTGAGTCTTGAGGTTCTGTTAAAAGGGAAGAATCGGAATGAGGAGAGATTTGTGAAACGGTTAATCACTCCTGTAAAGAATTTGCCGGCAACATCCGCAGGCTGCTATACTTTGTCATCTGTTGTGGAAAATCCGAAGCTATGGTCGGCGGAAAAGCCAAACTTGTATGATGTTGAAATTAGGCTTTACGATGGTAAGAAGGTGGTTGAGGAGTTTCAATCACATATAGGAATATGGAAATGCGAGATTGATGGAAATGTATTTAAGTTTAATGGACAGCCTGTTAAATTGAAGGGAGTGAATCGCCATGAACATCATCCACGCACCGGCCGACTTGTGGACAGGGAGACTATGGAAAAGGATTTGAGACTGATGAAACAAGCCAATATTAATATGATCCGTACTGCACACTATCCTAATTCCCCGCTGTTTTATGAATTGTGTGACAGATATGGTTTCTATGTGATGGATGAGGCTAATCAGGAAAGTCATGATTATGGTTTAGGTAATAAAATACTTGGTGATAACCCGGAATGGACGTTAGCGCATGTAGACAGGGCACTTGCATTGGTACAACGAGATAAGAATCACCCTTGTGTGGTCTTTTGGTCTTTGGGTAATGAAGGAGGTGCCGGACGCAATATGCAGGCCATGGCAGATACAATACAGGCCATAGATGCTTCACGTATTATTTTTAGCGATACCGATCTTTCTGTATCGGCTTTTAATGATCCTTCTTATTATACTCCCGGAAAGTTTAAGGAATATGCCCGGGAAAAACGTGATAAACCTATCTTTATGCGTGAGTATGCTCATGCCATGGGAAATTCAGTAGGCAATTTGCAGGAGTATTGGGATGTCATTGAGGCTAATGACCACGTTTCAGGTGCGGCTATTTGGGATTGGGTCGATCAGGGAATTGCAAAGAAGATAAATCCGGGATATAAGAAAGGAGTGGAGAATTCAGGTTCTTTGCTATTGAAGGAAGGTGAATTCTGGGCTTATGGAGGAGATTTCGGTGATTTTCCTAATAATGGGGATTTCTGTTTTAATGGTTTAATTGGGGCTGACCGTGTTCCTCACCCACACTATTATCAGGTTCAGAAGGTGTATCAGAATATTGGTTTTTCACTTGAAGGGCCGAATAAGGTACGTCTCACCAATAAGTATGAATTTACGGCTTTGGATGAGTTCGATTATGAGTATGAATGGTTGCAGAATGGTGAACTTGTAAAGTCGGGAGAAGTACCGCTTGTAGCCGGAGATCATTTGGATATTCCCGCTTTCACGGGATCGGGTGAGCTTTTCCTGAATGTATTTGCCAAGCTGAAACAGAGTACATGCTGGGCTGAAAAAGGCTTTGTTATTAGTAAGGAGCAATTTTTGGTGAATATGGCCAAACCGGAGTCTATTGCCTCGGAAGGGGGAAGTGTTGAAGTGAATGCGTCACCGGTTGCTATTGAGATAATGGCTGGATTGAATTGTTTCATTGTAGATGTGAAATCCGGTGCTTTGACAAGTTGGAAAAATGATGGAACGGAAATTCTATATGCTCCTTTGGAACCTTATTTCTGGAAACCGGCGAACAGTAATCAGATGAATAATGGTTATAATAACCGTTTAGGAATATGGAAAAACGCTGCTGGTGAACGTGTAGTCGAAGGTGTGGATTATTCTGTGAAGAATGGGCTGGCTGTAGTGGAGGTTAGTATGTCGTTGCCTGTGGTAGGTGCTGCTTATCAATTGCGCTATACTGTAAATGGGAGCGGAAAGATACAAGTTGAAGCTTTCTATAAACCGGGAAAAGAAAAGATCCCATTAATGCCTAAGTTTGGAATGAGGATGCGTTTACCTTCTTCCATGGATTATGTCAAATGGTATGGTCGTGGTGAATTTGAGAACTATCCGGATAGGAAAACGGCTGCTTTAGTCGGTTGCTATGCAACGGATCTCAATAGTTTTGTCACGGATTATGCTTTTCCACAGGATAATGCAAACAGATGTGATGTCCGTTGGTTTTCACTGAATGATAAGGAGGGCCGAACGATAAAAGTGACAGGTTTGCAACCGCTTTGCTTTCGTGTGTGGCCGTATGGTGAGGAAGATTTGGAAAAGAACAGGCATGCTTATGAACTACCCGTACGCGATTATGTGAATGTGAATATTGATTTGAATATTCATGGCGTAGGAGGTGCTGATTCTTGGGGGGCAAGAACATTGGATGAATATACAATTGATGGCAATCAAGCTTATTATTATGGTTATTTGATGGAATATTCTGATTGATAGCCATTTATTTATCTAATATTGAAAGTCAAATATCTAATATTGAAAAAGGTGTAAAAGATATGCAGCTATTTTTGTATCGTGCAAAGTTATGGAATGCGAGTTTTAATCATTAAATGTAATAAGTACCATGAAACCAATTAAAAGTGTATTTATATTAATGGCGCTGTGTTGTTGTATCCCGCTTACAGGGCAAGATTATCAGCAAATTCCTGAGGGAATTAAGGCGACCATTAATTCTGTAGATGTAGAATTACAATTCTATACTCCGTCAATTGTAAGAATACTAAAATCTCCTAATGGGTGGAAGTATACAAAGGAGAGTCTTTCTGTAATAGAAACTCCTCAGAAGGTGAAGACTGCCGTTACTCAGGAAGGCAATATTGTAAGCCTGAAAAGTAGTGAAATGGGGGTTGCTCTTAATTTGGAATCTGGTGTTGTGTCTTTCTTTAATGCGAAAGGAGAGTCGTTGCTCAGTGAAAATGGAAAGCCGGAGTTTACCGATTTTAATGATGCAGGCACAAAAACGTTCACTGTTAAGCAAACGTTTCTTTTAGATAAGGATGAGCCTCTTTATGGGTTGGGCATTCTCCAGAATGGAAAGATGTCGCAACGTAATCAGACTAAACGTCTTGTACAGGGCAATGTGGAAGACGTGGTTCCATTTGTGCAGTCCGTGAAAGGATACGGTCTTTTCTGGGATAACTATTCACCAACCAATTTTGCCGATAAACCGGAAGGAACCTCTTTCCAGTCCGAAGTGGGAGATTGCATCGACTATTATTTCATGTACGGTGGAGATGCCGATGGTGTAGTTGCGCAAATGCGTGCACTGACCGGACAGGTTCCCATGTTTCCCCTCTGGACTTACGGTTATTTCCAAAGTAAGGAACGCTATAAGAGCCAAGAAGAGACGGTGGGAGTGGTACGGAAATACCGTGAATTAGGTGTGCCTCTTGATGGAATCATTCAGGATTGGCAATACTGGGGACACAACTATTTGTGGAATGCTATGGACTTTAAGAACCCTTCGTTCAGCGATCCTAAAAAGATGATTGATGATGTGCATGGAATGAATGCGCATATGCTGATTTCTATCTGGTCTTCGTTTGGCCCCATGACCAAGCCTTACAGGGAATTAGACAAGAATGGTATGCTGTTTAACTTTTCTACATGGCCCCAGTCGGGACTCGATACTTGGCCGCCCAATATGGAATATCCTTCCGGAGTACGCGTATACGATGCCTATAATCCGAAAGCCCGTGATATCTATTGGAAATACCTGAATGAAGGTATCTTCAAGTTGGGTATGGACGGCTGGTGGATGGATTCTACAGAACCTGACCATTTCGATTGGAAGCCGGAGGATTTTGATACGAAGACCTATCTGGGGTCGTTCCGCAAGGTGCGTAATGCTTATCCGTTGTTGACGGTGGGTGGCGTTTATGATAATCAGCGTGCCGTAACTTCAGATAAACGCGTCTTTATTCTTACACGTTCTGTTTTTGCCGGACAGCAACGTTACGGAGCCAATGTATGGTCGGGAGATATCGGTTCTTCCTGGGAATCGTTGCGCAATCAGATTCCGGCAGGCTTGAATTTTACTCTTACCGGAAATCCTAACTTCAATTCAGATATTGGTGGCTTCTTTGCCGGAAACTATAATAAGAGTTGGAATGACGGAAGTGCCCCCAAGAATCCGATGTATCAGGAACTGTATGTGCGTTGGCTGCAATTCGGTACGTTTACGCCGATGATGCGTTCACATGGGGCTGATACACCGAGGGAGATTTATCAATTCGGGAAAAAAGGCGAATCAATATATGATGCTATTGAAAAAATGATTCATCTGCGCTATGCATTGTTGCCCTACATCTATTCCACTTCATGGGAAGTGACCGAGCGACAGTCGAGCTTTATGCGTGCGTTGGTGATGGACTTTGCTGCTGACAAGAAAGTATGGGATATAAAAGACCAGTATATGTTCGGTAAATCCATTTTGGTAGCACCGATAGTTAATGCGCAATATACTCAGGAGAAGCTGGTAAAACTAAAAGAAAATGATGGTTGGGATAAGAATAATGTTCAGAAGTTTGAGAATAAAGCTCCGGTAGACTTTATGCAGGCTAAGTCTGCAAAGGTATATTTACCGGCGGGTACTACCTGGTATGATTTCTGGACGAATGAGAAGTATGACGGTGGACAAGAAATAGAAAAGGAAACGACTATTGATGTCATTCCTTTGTATGTCAAAGCTGGTAGTATTATTCCAATGGGTCCTAAAGTGCAGTATGCAACGGAGAAACCGTGGGATAATCTTGAATTGAGAGTATATGCCGGTGCCAATGGTTCCTTTGTTCTTTATGAGGATGAATTTGATAATTATAATTATGAGCAGGGAGCATATACAGAGATTTCTGTCGTATGGAATGATGCATCACGCCAGTTGATCATAGGGGCTCGAAAAGGTGCATACAAGGGAATGTTAAATAATAGAAAGTTCACAATTGTACTTCAAGACGGAACTCGGAAAGTTGTTGACTACAAAGGGAAAAGAGTTAGTGTGAAATTCTAGTGTTATTTGGAAATATAGATTTTAAAGACTAAGAGTATCATGAAAAAGATGATGTTAACATGGCTGACTGTTGCTTCATTACTGATGGGGTGTTCCGGTTCGGAAACATCGGTGAAGGGGACGTATCGTAATCCTGTAATTTATGCTGATGTACCGGATATGTCTGTTACGCGTGCAGGAGAGTACTATTATATGATAAGTACCACTATGCATTTAATGCCCGGTGGACCTGTTATGAGATCAAAAGACTTGGTGAATTGGGAAACAGTGAGCTATGTCTTCGATAAGCTGACTGATAACTCAAAGTATGACTTGATTGGTGGAACTGTTTATGGACGCGGACAATGGGCATCTTCCATACGTTATCATAATGGGAAATTCTATGTATTGTTCTCGCCAAACGATGTACCCTATCGGTCGTATATATTCACGGCGGAAGATCCGGCAGGGAAGTGGGAACTATTATCAAGAACACAGCATTTTCATGATGCCTCTTTGTTTTTTGATGATGACGGCCGAGTATATGTATTCTATGGAACCGGTGAGCTGAAGGAGTTGAAGAGTGACTTGTCGGATGTGAAACCCGATGGAGTCAGTATGAAGATTTTTGAACGGGATGCTGATGAACAGGGCTTGCTGGAAGGAAGCCAGGTTGTGAAACATAACGGAAAGTATTATTTGCTGATGATTTCCATGGATTGGAGTATCCCCGGCCGGGTACGCAGGGAAGTATGTTATCGTGCAGACAAGATAACAGGGCCTTATGAGAAGAAGGTTATCCTGGAGCATGATTTTGATGGTTATGGAGGAGTAGGTCAAGGTTGTATTATTGACTCGGAAGAAGGAGACTGGTATGGGGTTATTTTTCAAGACCGCGGAGGAATAGGCCGTGTACCTACTCTTATGCCCTGCCGTTGGGTAGACGGATGGCCGATGCTGGGAGATGAAAATGGGCATGTGCCTTTAACGATGGAAAAAGAGATATATCCGACTGAAAATACCAAAGGAATACTTGGAAGTGATGATTTCAACGGAGAGAAACTTTCACTCTATTGGCAATGGAATCACAACCCGGTGGATGATAAGTGGTCGCTCACAGAACGGCCGGGATATTTACGTTTAGAAACCAGCCGGGTGGTTGATAATCTGTATCTTGCTCCGAATACAATTACACAGCGTATGGAGGGACCGAAATGTAAGGCTACTGTCTCGCTTGATATTTCGAATATGAAGGATGGTGATGTGGCAGGTTTTAGTGCATTCAATGGACATTCCGGACTTTTGTCTGTGGTGAAGGAGGGAGATGCAAAACGACTTGTAATGTCTACCAATGTAGTCAACTTTGATAATACTCCAAATAAAGCTATCGCAAGTGTGGATGTAGAGGAAAAGGAACAGGTAGAACTTAATCAGAATATCATTTATTTGCGTATAGAAGGTGATTTTACTCCGAAGCGGGATATTGCTACTTTCTATTACAGCCTGGACAATAAGGAATGGAAGAAGATTGGAACGGATTTCAAAATGCGTTTTGATTATACAAAACTGTTTATGGGAAGTAAGTTTGCCATCTTTAATTATGCAACAAAATCGTTGGGAGGTTATGTCGACGTTGATTACTTTGACTACGAGAGGGCTAATGATAGGGTGACTATTAATAAATAATATCTTGATATTCATGAAATATTTTTTAGTTATAACGGCATTATTGATTTGCTTTACAATAAAAGCGGAGGAAAAACAGATAGCAAGTCCGGATGGGAAAATAGTAGTAACCATCTCTGATAAGAATGGACAACCTTCCTATCGCATCAGTTATAAGGATACTCCTTTTATCAATTCTTCTTCTTTGGGACTTATTACGAATATAGGTGATTTTTCCAGGGAAATGTCTTTGGAACACGATGTTCAGTCAAATAGAATTGACGAGACCTATACATTGCCCAATATAAAGCAGAGTAATGTGCACTATGTAGCCACAGAGGGTGTATACCGGTTTAGTCAGCAAGGCAAGATGATTTACGATGTTATATTTCGTGTAAGCGACCGGGATGTTGCTTTCAAGTATAAAATGTATCCTCAAAAGAATACTTTATCCTGCATTGTGAAAGAGGAGGCGACAAGTTTTGTGCTTCCTGATGGGAGTACGACTTTTTTGTGTCCGCAAAGCAAACCTATGGGAGGATTTGCCCGTACTTCTCCCAGTTATGAGACACCGTATAAAGCAGATGATACCATGGGCAAAAATGGATGGGGTGAAGGTTATACTTTCCCTTGTCTGTTCCGTAATAGTGATAAGGGATGGATACTTATTTCGGAAACGGGTGTAGATAGTAAATATTGTGGAAGTCGCTTACTGGGACATGAAAATGGCTTGTATACAATCGGTTTTCCTCAGGAGGGTGAAATGAATGGAAATGGTACAACTGCACCCGGACTTGCCCTGCCGGGAGAAACGCCTTGGAGAACGATCACTTTGGGTGAAACTTTGGCTCCGATTGTTGAAACGACAGTTTCCTTTGATGTTGTAAAGCCACTGTATGAAGCATCCGGAAAATATGAATACGGCAGAGGTTCCTGGAGCTGGATTATTGGTATGGATGGAAGTACGAAGTATGAAGAGCAATTACGTTATATTGATTTCTCTGCGGCAATGGGATACCAGTCTGTATTGGTAGATGCATTGTGGGATACGCAAATAGGCTATGACAAAGTTGAAAAGCTGGCTAAGTATGGTGCGGAAAAAGGAGTGGGGCTTTATCTGTGGTATAATTCTAATGGATATTGGAATGATGCCCCACAATCACCGCGTGGTATCATGGACAATGCGATAGCCCGACGCAAGGAGATGAAATGGATGCAAAGCATTGGAATACGCGGTATAAAGGTTGACTTCTTTGGTGGTGATAAGCAAGTCACCATGCAGCTGTACGAAGATATTCTTGCTGATGCCAATGAATATGGGTTACTGGTGATTTTCCACGGGTGTACTTTGCCTCGCGGTTGGGAACGTATGTATCCTAACTTTGCGTCGAGTGAAGCTGTATTGGCCAGTGAGAACCTGCATTTCTCTCAGGGAAGTTGTGACAATGAAGCTTTCAATGCCTGTCTGCATCCATTTATTCGTAATACGGTGGGTAGCATGGACTTTGGCGGCAGTGCACTGAATAAATATTATAATGCGGATAATGCTCCACGCGGAAGCCGGCGTATGACTTCTGATGTGTTTGCTTTAGCTACTGCGGTATTGTTCCAAAGTCCGGTACAACATTTTGCCTTGGCTCCGAACAATCTGACAGATGCTCCGGAATGGGCGATAGGCTTCATGAAAGAAGTCCCCACTACGTGGGATGAAGTACACTTTATTGATGGCTATCCCGGTAAATATGTAGTTATGGCACGCAGGCATGGAGATAAATGGTATGTTGCAGGAGTTAATGCGCAGAAAGAGACCGTAAAGTTGAAGATTGCTTTACCGATGTTTATGCCTGGTGATCAAGTGAGGGTATTTACTGATAATGAAGAATTGCAAGGAAATGTAAAACAGATAAAGGTAAATAAGAAACAGGAGTTACAATTGGCAATTCCTTGCAATGGTGGAATATTAATTGTAGAATAATCAAACTAAAAAAGCAATATGGATAAAATGAAATCTTTATTCCTTTCATCGCTATTGGTGGTGGTGAGTACTTCGGGATTAGCACAAAATCCAATCATTCAGACAAATTATACGGCTGATCCGGCCCCAATGGTATATAATGATAAAGTATATCTTTATACTACCCATGATGAGGATAATTCTACCTGGTTTACGATGAACGACTGGCGCTTGTATACGACCAGTGATATGGTGAACTGGACGGATCATGGCGCTGTGTTATCATATACTGATTTTAGTTGGGCAAAAGGGGATGCATGGGCTCCACAATGCATTGAGAGAGATGGTAAGTTTTATATGTACGTACCCATGATTTCGAATATAAACAACAGAGGTGCAATCGGTGTGGCGGTAGCTGACAGTCCTTACGGGCCCTTTTATGATCCGCTTGGGAAACCACTGGTCCAGAGTGAATGGGGAGACATTGATCCGACTGTTTTTATTGATGATGACGGACAGGCTTATTTGTATTGGGGAAACCCCAACCTGTATTATGTGAAGTTGAATGAAGATATGATTTCTTATAGTGGAGATATTGTACGTGTACCTTTGGTGGCGGAATCGTTTGGTAAACGCGAAGGCGATGCCCAAAGAGCCACTCTGTATGAAGAAGGTCCCTGGCTTTATAAGCGGGATAAGAAGTATTATTTATTTTGGCCGGGAGGTCCGCTGCCCGAGCATATCGGATACTCAACCAGCGATACTCCTACAGGTCCGTGGAAATACGGTGGAGTAGTGATGCCTGCCGGTGGCGGAGCGTTTACCATTCACCCGGGAGTTATTGATTTCAAGGGTAAAACTTACTTTTTCTATCATAACGGACAGTTGCCCGGAGGTGGTGGATTCAATCGTTCAGTATGTGTGGAAGAGCTTAAATTCAACAAAGACGGATCTATTCCTCAACTGAAGATGACTGAGGGTATTACAAAAGGGATTACGACACTGAATCCGTATGTAAAAACGGAAGCGGAGACTATTGCTTTTTCTGAAGGGTTCAAGTCTTTCAAAAATGATCAGGTGGGTGTTTTTGTTACGGCAATGAAGAATGGCAGTTATACTTGTGTTCGCGGTGTAGATTTCAAGGCAACCGGTGCAACGAAGTTCAGTGCCAGAATAGGAACTACACATAACGATCCCGTAAATCTGGAAATCCGTCTGGATGGTGTTGATGGGCAACTGATAGGGACAATGAAGGTACCGCGTACAGGAGGAAGTGATCGTTGGGACTTACGGACTATTGACATTACAAAAGTGACAGGAGTACATGATTTGTATTTTGTAGTAAAGGGGCGGCCTGCTACCAATCTTATGTATTTTGATTATTGGATGTTTTCTAAATAACTTGTACTAAATACTATGAGGAATAAAAGGAAGTATATCAGAACAACAGGAATCATCCTGTTGTTCTGTGTTGCTTTGTTGAATACGGCATGTGTTTCAAAGCAAAAAGAGAAAGTCGTTCTTGAACTGAAACAGGGATTACTTTCGCTGATACCATTAAATCAGAATGCTGTCCGGGTACAGTTTTCCCAACCGGGTTCGGCGCCTATGGAAGAGCTTATCTATACAGAAAAACTTCCTGTTCCTGAATATGAAGTTACAGAAGATAAGCAATCGCTGGTTTTATCTCTGGATGGAATTTCAGTGGAATTCGACAAAGGTACGGAAGTCTTGACTTTTAAAGATGCGAATAAGCGTATCATTCTTCAAGAGAAAGTTGGCGGACGTTTCATGAAGGTTTCTTCTGTACAGAATGAACCTACCTATCAGGTGGAACAGCGTTTTGTTTCTCCGAAAGATGAATACATATATGGTACAGGGCAGTTTCAGGATGGTTATCTAAATATCCGGGGGTTGACACGGCGCTTGACGCAGGTGAATACACAGATTTCTATTCCTTTTATTCTTTCAAGTAAAGGCTATGGGTTGCTGTGGAACAACTATGGATTGACGGATTTCAATCCGGCAGATCAATTTGTGGAGTCCCGCCAATGCAAGTGGAGAGGCTGTTACGGTAAATACCACCGGTACGAGTGGAAATGTAAGGGAAACCAGACAAACCTATTCGTTTACAGCTTCGGTGGATGTACCTCGCTCCGGTAGTTATTCTTTGTTGCTGGATGTGGGACAGCGAATGGCACGGAAATATTATCTGGTTATTGACGGACAAAAGATTGTGGATGTCAATAATTTATGGTTGCCTCCCACTACTTCTGCCATTGTGGAGCTGACAGCCGGTAAGCACGATATAGAAGTACAAGGTGAACGTAATGATAAGCCTGTGTTATATTGGCGTCCTGTTTCAGAAGAGACTGTATTCCGTTCTCCGGTTGCCCAAATGTTAGATTATACGGTTTTCGCTGGTAACGGAGATGAAGTGATCGCCAGCTATCGGGAACTGACCGGACCTGCCCCCATGATGCCTTTGTGGAGTCTGGGATATATACATTGTCGGGAGCGTTATAATACTCAAGCAGAATTGCTGGAGAATGCCCGTGAATTCAGGGAACGGAAATTGCCTATCGATATGATTGTACAGGACTGGCAATATTGGGGAAAATATGGCTGGAATGCCATGAAGTTTGATGAAGACAGATATCCTGATCCGGGAAGTATGATGAAGGAACTTCATGAGATGGATGTGCGTCTGATGATCTCTGTATGGTCTAAAATCGATGCTCAGTCCGAAGTGGGAAAACAAGCCAAGGAAAAGGGATATTACATACCGGGCAGTGACTGGATTGACTTTTTCAATCCGGATGCGGCGGCTTTCTATTGGCAGAATTTCCGTACCGGATTATTGAAATATGGTATTGATGCTTGGTGGCAGGATGCTACTGAACCGGAGAATGATGATTTGCAGAACCGTCGCATTAATCGTGAACAAACTCCGGGAGAGGTGTACCGGAATGTATATCCGATGTATGTCAGCAAGACAATCTATGAAGGTTTACGTCAGGATGATCCTGACAGGCGAGCTATGATTTTTACTCGCAGTGGATTTTCAGGAATGCAACGTTATGCGGCCGCCACATGGTCGGGAGACGTAGGACATGACTGGGAAACCTTACGTCGGCAAATCGTAGGGGGATTGGGACAGATGGCGACAGGGCTGCCTTGGTGGACTTATGATGCAGGTGGTTTTTTCCGTCCGGGCGACCAGTATACAAATACCGGATAACACTGACATGTGCATGACGCAGCGTCGCTTGCATTGACACGAGTGCACTGATTGTATTAAAGAAAACTAGCGC
>OGPJ01001755.1_pt1 | contig 14603 bp, 13 predicted proteins | sample 1552831 | NCBI WGS metagenome assembly OGPJ01 (sample SAMEA2579914, study PRJEB22360) | human gut metagenome | biome: human gut; feature: human-associated habitat; material: faeces | place: Denmark | collected 2008/2010
CAATCATGATAGCGAAGATTAAAACAAGAGCCGATTTTGGAGGGATAGTAAATTACGCCAATGATCAAAAGAACAAGAAAAAGAGTGCCATACTTTTAGCATACGAAGGTGTCTGTGCCATCAGCAATAAGACCATAGCCGATTCTTTTCAGATACAAGCTTCTATGCGTCCGAAAGTAAAAAGTTCGGTGAAACACGTATCACTTGCTTTCTCTCCGCAAGATACCATCCGTTTTTCCGATGATGAAAAAGGAGATACACTTATGGTGGAGATTGCCAAGAAATGGATGGAGCAGATGGGGATTAGCAATACCCAATATATCATAGCCAGGCATCATGATACGGAACATCCACATTGCCATATAGTGTTCAATCGGATAGATAATGACGGTAATCTCATTTCTGATAGCAACGAACGGATACGAAATGCAAAAGTCTGTCGAGCTTTAACCAAAGAATATAAACAAACATTAGCATTAGACCACATAAATTTACAAATAAAAAAAGGAAAAATTTATGGATTTATTGGTCAAAACGGAGCAGGTAAGACTACTTTTTTAAGATTAGTCACAGGGCTTGCGTTTCCAACAAGTGGTACACTTTCTTTATGGGGAAATTCTGGAACAGAAGAATTGCAGAAACAGCGTAAACGAATTGGAAGTATGATTGAAACGCCTGCTCTATTCCCGTCAATGACTGCCTATCAAAATATGGAAGTACAGCGTATTCAACGAGGCATACCAGATAAATCAGTTATTAAAAGGACATTAGATATGGTTGGATTGCAAGATACAGGTAAAAAGAGTGTCCGCAATTTTTCATTAGGTATGCGTCAACGATTGGGGATAGCGATTGCACTTTTAAATACACCAGAACTATTGATTTTAGACGAGCCTATCAATGGTCTTGACCCTGCTGGAATTGTAGAAATCAGAAATTTATTAAAAATTTTGAATAAAGAATATGGTATGACCATTTTGGTTTCAAGCCATATCTTAGAAGAATTGTATCAAACAGCATCAGAATTTATTCTGATTGACCATGGAAAAATTATAGAAGAGATTTCTGATTATGAATTAAATGAACGGTGTAAACGACATATAGCAATTAAAACAACAGATGTTCAGAAAACGGTTCTGGTTTTGGAAGAGAATCTTCATACAGATAACTTTAAACTAATGCCAGATGGCATAATTCGTTTGTATGATTATTTGAATGATTTAGAGACAGTTGCGTCTGCTTTAGCAGAATCGCACATTCTTGTAACAGGACTTTCTGTATCTGGCGATACTTTGGAGGACTATTTTTTGAGCAAAATAGGAGGAACAAAAGATGTCAAATCTCCTAAAAACTGAGTTATATAAGTTGTTTCACAGTTGGTATTTTTGGGGAATTGGAATATTCAATCTCCTTTTAAGTAGCATATTGCTGTTAGATAGTAAAGAACGCTCTTCAAACTTAATTATGGCATCATTATACAATATTCCGTTACTCTATTTTTTGAGTATAGTGTTTATAGCATTGTTCATTGGAAGTGATTTTAGTGGAAGAACTTTAAATACTTATATTACTGCCGGACATAAAAGAAGTTCTATATTTAGAGTAAAGTTAATTGTATCTCAAATAGGTTGTATTATCATTCTGGTATTTCCATTATTTGTACATGGAATTATTAGTCAATTTTATATTGGGGAAAAACTTTTTTGGAATGATAGCACATATACTATGGTTTTACTAACTCTGTTTGCCATGATAACACTGTGTGCATTACCGATGTTTTTTGCTTTTATTTTTCGTGATATGGGGAAAACACTGACAGTTTCAATGGTTTTATTTTTTGTTATGATTTTTTTGCTGAACAGTGAATCTGCACAAATAATCAGCAGAATAATACCAATGGGACAACTTAGGTTAATTTCATTGCAAAAGGTCTATTCGACAAACTTTTGCTTGTTTGTAGATTTTTTATGGAATTTTATTTTATATTTCATTGCAGGTAGTGCTTTTTTACATACAGACTTGAAATAACCGGAGGTGTTTTTTATGGATAAATTATTAAAACTGGAAAAATATCAGTTATTACATAATTCTATTTACTGGTGTGGTATGATTGGAATATTTATTTTAGGATTTTTTACAGCAGATACTTATGTTACAGAGGTCATGGGATCGACAGAAGAAATTGCTTCTTCTCTTGCTGATATTTTTAATGGAATGGTGTATGATTCTACGTTTCTTCTTATCATCATGTCGGCTATACTTGCATTGATTTTAGGACAGGAATTTTCTAAGAGAACAATAAACTTAGAGGTCAGTGCTGGACATTCCAGAAAACAAATTTTTACAAGTAAAATAATATCGTATTTAATTGCTTTTAATCTTATGGCTCTTGTCTATCCAGTTTCAGGGTGCATAAGGGAATTTGGACGCTTTGGTGTTGCAGACGTGGGAATGTTTTTTTACAATATTATAAAAGCAATCATTTATTCTTGTCTGCTTAATAGTGCGATATTTCTAATTGCAATACTTATTTGTTGCTATTTACAGGATGCTGTAAAAGCAACCTCGGTTACAGCAATTATTATTTTTGGTCTTAGCTTATATCTTGGCTATGGAATGATGTTGAGATTACCAGTCGGTTTTTTACCTACTTATCAAATCAGAATCGTTGTCAGCATGAAAACCTTTTTTCAACCGATAGCTATTTTAGTAGGATGTATATGGTCTGGTATATTGGTATTGCTTTCGTGGATAAAATTTTGTAAATGTGATTTTAAATAGGTGGAGAAAATGTCTAACATAGAATGGATTTTAATTATCATAACAATATTTTTAGTAATACTGCTATTTCGATATATTCAATTAAAAAAACAAATCCGTAATCTTGCGGATCAAGTTAATGAATTGAATTCTGGAAATTCACAGCAGATGTTAGACATTTCGTTGATTGATAAAGATTTAGAAAGACTGGCTGGTATATTGAATCAATATAATATCAGACAACGACAGGCTGTTGCAGGCGTATTACGCAATGAAGAGTATTTAAAAGAATCTGTTGCTAATATATCACATGATTTGCGTACACCTCTTACAGTCATTCTTGGTCATTTACAATTATTGCAAAAAGAAAATTGGGAATCCAGTCAAGCACAGCGTGTAAAAGTGATTTTTAGCAAAGCCGAAAAAATGAAAGAATTGGTAGAAACATTCTATGACCTTTCTATTTTGGAGGAACAGCAGACAGTTCCAGAAAAAGAAAAGTTTAATATATCTAATATGTTAATAAATTTAATTACGGAAAATGCCGTTGCATTAGAAAAGGAGAATATTTTACCCGAAATAAATCTCCCAGATTATTCAATATACGTATATTCTGATAAAAATATGGTAGAACGAATTTTACAAAATCTGTTGACAAATGCAATTAAGTATTCTGTTGGAACGATAAAAATAACACTTATGGAGAAAGAAAATAATAATATTATATTTACCATTGAAAATCCAATGAGTGACAGTTCAGAAATTGATTGCAATCGACTTTTTGACCGTTTTTATACAGGCGATAAATCAAGACATAATGGAAGTACAGGATTGGGACTTGCGGTAGTAAAAACACTTGTTGCCATTCTTGGCGGAAATATTGTTGCAAAAGTACATGCCAATAGCCTTATTATTACTCTTGAATTATAAAGTATTGAAGATATATTCGTATGATAATTCATTGAAGAGTGGACATCAAAATGTAAAGTCAATAGTTTGTAAAGTTCAGTTACAAACTATTGGCTTTTTTCATTACTGTGTAACAAGTAAATTTACGATAAAGAAATAAGGATAGTCGGCTCTTATTTGTTGCCTGCGGAGCAGATCAACAAATAAATGTTGAAGAATCTGTATAGGAAAACAGAGAAAACAAGAAGCAAATCACTTCTTATTCTCTCTGCTGTTCAAGATACCGTCAATCGTACCTTGAATGATTTTTAATTCGTTATCACTCAATAAATCAAGTGACGAATCTATCTGACGGCGGGCTGTATTTTTTTCAACATTCTTCGCTGGATAGAAATACTCGTCAACAGATATATTGAACATGGTAACTAAATCATGGAATAACTGAAAGCTAGGGTGTTTTCCGATATTTTCAATATCTGCGATATGACGTTCTCCGTAAAAGACTTTATCGCCTAAATCATTTCTGGAAAGCCCTGCTTTCTCTCTGGCTTCTCTGATTGCCAGTCCTAAAGGACGAAAATCAAAGCTGTGTGTATCTTTCTTTTTTCTCATTTTTAATCACCTAGCATGAGTTTATACTTCATGTTATGTGATTAGAATGTGTTAAAAACTCATATTATATGCACTATAAATTCGATAAAAATATTACCTCGTTCGGTAAATAAAAAAAACCGTTCTGTGGGTAATCTCTTTTATAATGTCCAAAAATATAGGGACGGTTTTGGTATAACCAGAGCTGTCCTTTTTCTATTTTCACAGGATTGCTCTGGTCAAGGAGCAATTTGTGATTCTAAGTAAAACAGGCAGTCTATACCAACAACCGAATTTATTCCGTTTTTTTCTTAGTACATCATCAGTCCTTGAACATGAATTAAAAACTCATATATCAGATGTTTTAAAAACAGTCTATTTGTTATTGATGCAAATAGGCTGTTTTCATATTTTCAAAAAGTTTTTCAATTCTGCAACAAATCACACCCTGCCGTACAGATATGGTGCGGAAAGAGGGATACATACTTTTCACTTCATAGCGAAAGGGGGGTGTGATTTTGAAACCATCAGACTTCCAAAAGACAATACAATGTCAGTTTGACTGTAAGCTCAAAAAGGTTGTGAAAGGCATTGTCCGTAACTACCGCAAGGAATTAGCCAGACGACAGGCAAAGGAAGTATCCTTTTGTGAGCTTCCAGAGATTGTTGTTGAGAAATTGATTGTATGGGACGATTACGAAAGTGAATATACAACATTCGATGTGTGCGGTACAGAAATCCGTGTACTTGATGAAGAACTTGCAGAAGCACTGAAACAGTTGCCGGAGCAGAGCCGAAACATTGTATTGATGTTTTTCTTCTTGGATATGAGCGATTCGGAGATAGGCGAAAAGCTGAACATCAACCGAAGCACATCATACAGACACAGAAGAAATTCACTTGAAGAAATCAGAAAGCAGTTAAAGGAGAAGAAAACAAATGAAGAATAAGCAACACACACTTCCATCATTTTTTCTCATATCATCAGCCGTGGACGGTAACGAAAACGCCATAGAAAAGCTGTTGCTGTTCTATGAAGCCTACATATCAAAATGCTGTTTACGCCCGTTTTACGATGAATACGGCAACGTATACATTGTGGTTGATATGGAATTAAAGGGACGTATCAGAGAAGCCCTTTTGAAAATGATATGTGAATTTGAAATAGACGAACATTAAGTAATATTTGAGCGGAGCATGATTTAACAAACTCCCCTCTTTCCTGTTCCGCTTTTTCTTATCATTCTGTATCAGTCCATTTGTAAAAATGAATTGATACAGGCTGACAAGAGCCTAACAGTTCTTTGACAAGTGAATAAAGCAGTCAGATACGTTTGTGCTTGCAGTGAGCCATCAGAGGTTGTACGCCGTGACTTTTCCAATCGGGAGATAGCGATTCATGCAATGATCTGGGAGCGACCGTTGGAAAAGTCGTTCTGCCATGACCTGCAACACAGGATAATGATACACCCGTATGACACGGTTCAGCCCACAGGAATGGGAATGGTTGAGATACCAGCGGAGCTTGCCGAAGCCGTCTGATTGCTTGTAAAAAGCACATGGTAAAGGAGAGTGATACTTTTACTGGTGTGCAGAAAATGACGATAATACAGGTCGGTAAAAGGAGGGCTGACAGATGAACAAAACAAAAGAAAGACCAACCTCACAGCCGATAACGGTAAATATAGATAAATTGTCTGCAATGTTATCTTGTGGTCATGCTACTGCAAGAAAGATTGGAGAACAGGCAGGAGCAAAAATTGTGATTGGACGTAGGGTTCTTTATTCGGTAGAAAAAGTCAAAAATTACCTCTCATATCTGGAAGAATAACACCCTTTTTCATTTATGTTTCTTGTGATATATGGTATAATATTTATAGACATAACCACGTCATGAGAACAAAAAAGGGGGCTATTACAGAAAGGAATGTTTCTCATGGCAAATAGCAGAAAAGACCATAAAGGAAGAAAATTAAGAGAGGGCGAAAGCTGGCGTAAAGATGGTAGATACAGTTACCGTTATACAGATATAAGAAGCGGAAAACGTCTGACAGTATATGCAAAGGATTTACCGGAATTAAGGGAAAAGGAAAAGCAGATTGCAAAAGACTTGGAAGATAACATTTTAACTGATGGAGCAATCAAAAAACTTACTCTTAATAAATTGTTTGAAAGATATATGTCCACTAGGGAGCTGAAAGAATCTACTAGAGCAAATTATCTGAAAACATGGGAGAATCGTGTCAAAGACGAAATTGGAAACATCAAGGTTGTTCAGATTTTACCATCACACATCAAATCGTTTTACTCAAAACTTTCTAAAGCAGGATACGCATATTCTACAATAAAATTTATTAACAATATGATTTATCCGGCACTGGAAATGGCTGTTGATGATGATATTATCCGCAAGAATCCGGCAAAGTTTTCTATCAGTGATTATGGTAGACAGGCAGAAGAACGTATTGCCTTAACAGTTTTACAACAGGAAAAAATGCTGGAATTTGTGAAAAATAATCAAGTATACAACACCTACTATCCAATGCTCAGAATCATGTTAGGAACTGGTGTAAGGTGCGGAGAACTGATTGGATTGACTTGGGAAGATGTAGATGTCAGAACAAAAGCGGTAAGTATTGACCATCAGTTGATTTATAAAGATTTAGGAGATGGCTATAAATTCCATATTTCCACGCCAAAGACGGATTCTGGAATCCGAACTATCCCTATGACATCAGATGTACAAAGAGCATTTGAAGAACAAAAGAAATTAAACTTTATGCTTCAAAAAGGAAAAGATGTTGAGATAGACGGTTATAAAGGATTCATTTTCATGGCAAAGTCCGGCAGACCGCTCATGCCTAGTGCAATAAACAATATCTTATATAATATTGTAGACGCATATAACAAAAAAGAAGTTCAAATTGCAAAAACTGAACATAGAAATGCTGAATTGTTACCAACGGTATCCGCTCACATTATGCGACATACGGCTTGTACCAGAATGGCAGAAAAGAGGATAGACGTAAAAGTTCTTCAATATATTATGGGACACGCCCACATAGATGTAACAATGGACGTATATAACCATGTAAGTGAGATGTCCAGAATTGAGAGTGAAATCACAAGGCTGGAAAGCGTAGCAATTAGCTGACACCAAAAATAAAAAATTGGTGTCAAAATGGTGTCAAATCAAGAAAAAGTGATGATTATAAGGAAGAAAAAGTGTTGCAAACCACGTAAAATCAAGGTTTGCAAAAAAAATCTCAAAAAATTAGCACTCAAGGGTTGACTCGGCTAAAAACTGCGTGCTATATAATAAGTAGAACAAAGGAAGACAGAGAAAAAGAAAAGAAATGAACTTCTGAATCCTCCGAATGTTCTGACAACAACTGCGAAAGCAGCTTATATAAATTGTGAGATCTTCTCACAAAAGGCAACAAAGTTAGTTAGCATTGAAAGGAGAAATGACTTATGATGATGCCTAGTATTTTTGGAGAAAACTTATTTGATGATTTTATGAACGATTTCAGATTACCTGCATTTCCGGATGTAGACAAAGAACTGTATGGAAAACATGCAAAGAATTTAATGAAGACAGATGTAAAAGAAACCGAGAAAGGTTATGAAGTAGATATGGATCTTCCGGGATTTAAGAAAGATGAGATTCAGATGGAGCTGAATGATGGAGTGCTTACCATCAGCGCAGCCAAAGGACTGGACAAAGATGAGGAAGACAAGAAAGGTAACTACATCAGAAAAGAGCGTTATGCAGGCAGCATGAGCAGAAGTTTCTATGTAGGAAAATACGTAACCGTAGAGGATGTACATCCGAAATACGAGAACGGAATCCTCTCCTTCAGTGTTCCGAAAGAGGAAGCAAAACCAGTGGAAGAAAAGAAAAATTATATTTCCATTGAGGGATAATTAAATAAGGTAAGAAACGTTGCCACGGTGGGAGCAATCCTTCTGTGGCAAAAAAATACAACAAAATTAGCACTCGAGGGTTGACCGTGCTAACAAAACGATGTAATGTTATATTGCAAATAGAACAAGAGTGAAAAGGAGGTTGTCTATATGAATATAAATAAATTTACACAGAAATCACTGCAGGCTGTTCAGAACTGTGAACGTATTGCAATGGACTATGGCAACCAAGAGATTGCACAGGAGCATCTGCTCTATGCGTTGCTGACACAGGATGATAGCCTGATCGCGAAACTGATGGAAAAGATGGGGCTTGATAAGAACCTCATCATTAACAGAGTAGAAGAAGCCATTCAGAAACGTCCGAAAGTCCAGGGCGGACAGCAGTATGTCGGACAGGATCTGAACAATGCACTGGTACACGGTGAAGACGAAGCAAAAGCTATGGGAGATGAATATGTATCTGTAGAACATCTTTTCCTGGCAATGATGAAATATGCAAGTAAAGATATGAAGGCACTTTTCCGTGAAGTGGGAATTTCGAGAGAAGGATTTTTACAGGCATTATCAACCGTCAGAGGTAATCAGAGAGTGACCAGCGATAACCCGGAAGATACCTATGATACATTGAATAAATATGGTACCGATCTGGTAGAAAGAGCAAGAGAACAGAAGATGGATCCGGTTATCGGACGTGATTCCGAGATCCGTAATGTGGTCAGAATCCTTTCCCGTAAGACGAAGAACAACCCGGTCCTGATTGGTGAACCTGGTGTAGGTAAGACAGCAGTTGTAGAAGGTCTTGCACAGCGTATTGTACGCGGTGATGTACCGGAAGGACTGAAAGAGAAGACAATCTTCTCCTTGGATATGGGTGCTCTGGTAGCAGGTGCCAAATATCGTGGTGAATTCGAGGAACGTCTGAAAGCAGTACTCGAAGAAGTCAAGAACAGTGACGGAAGGATCATTCTGTTCATCGATGAGTTACACACCATTGTCGGAGCAGGTAAGACAGACGGAGCCATGGATGCCGGCAATATGTTAAAACCTATGCTGGCAAGAGGTGAACTCCACTGTATCGGTGCAACGACACTGGATGAATACCGTCAGTATATTGAAAAGGATGCCGCACTTGAGAGACGTTTCCAGCCGGTTATGGTAGAAGAACCCACCGTTGAAGATACCATTTCTATCCTTCGTGGATTGAAAGAACGTTATGAAGTATTCCATGGTGTGAAGATCACAGATGGTGCCCTGGTAGCAGCCGCAACATTATCTGACCGTTACATTTCCGACCGTTTTCTTCCGGATAAGGCTATCGACCTTGTAGATGAGGCGTGTGCATTGGTTAAGACAGAACTGGATTCTATGCCGGCAGAGATGGATGAGCTGAACCGTAAGATCATGCAGATGGAGATTGAAGAGACGGCTCTTAAGAAAGAAGATGACCGGTTAAGTAAAGAACGTCTGGAACACTTACAGCAGGAACTGGCAGAGCTTAGAGATGAATTTGCCGGTAAGAAAGCACAGTGGGACAATGAAAAAGTCGGTGTCGAACGTGTACAGAAACTACGTGAAGAGATTGAGCAGGTCAATAAAGACATCGAAAGAGCACAGCATTCCTATGATCTGGAGAAGGCAGCAGAACTTCAGTATGGCAAACTGCCACAGCTTCAGAAACAGTTAGAAGAGGAAGAAGCAAAGGTAAAAGACGAAGATCTGTCTCTCGTACACGAAAGTGTCAATGACGAAGAGATCGGAAGAATCGTATCCCGCTGGACAGGAATTCCGGTTGCCAAGTTAAATGAAAGCGAACGAAGCAAGACTTTACATTTAGGTGATGAACTGCATAAGAGAGTCATTGGACAGGATGAAGCGGTAGAACTGGTAACAGAAGCCATCATCCGTTCCAAAGCAGGAATCAAAGACCCGACCAAACCAATCGGTTCGTTCCTGTTCCTTGGACCTACCGGTGTAGGTAAGACAGAGCTTGCCAAAGCACTGGCAGAGAATCTGTTCGACGATGAGAACAACATGGTACGTATCGATATGAGTGAGTACATGGAGAAATATTCTGTGTCACGTCTGATCGGAGCGCCTCCGGGATATGTTGGATACGATGAAGGCGGTCAGCTTACCGAGGCAGTCAGAAGAAGACCTTATTCGGTTGTACTGTTTGATGAGGTAGAAAAGGCACATCCGGATGTATTCAATATCTTGTTACAGGTATTAGATGACGGACGTATCACCGATTCACAGGGACGTACCGTGGACTTTAAGAATACGATCCTGATCATGACATCCAATATTGGATCTCAGTATCTGCTGGATGGTATGGACGAAAATGGCAACATCAGCCAGGAGAGCCAGAATGCGGTAATGGAAGACTTAAGAGCACACTTCAGACCAGAGTTCCTGAACCGTCTGGATGAGACGATCATGTTCAAACCATTGACGAAAGACAATATTTATGACATTATTGACTTATTAGTAGCTGATGTCAACAAACGTCTGGCTGACCGTGAGATTTCAATCTTCCTGACCGAAGATGCGAAGAAATATGTCGTAGACGGAGGATACGATCCGAACTATGGTGCAAGACCACTGAAGAGATTCCTCCAGAAACATGTCGATACACTGGCAGCAAAACTGATGCTGCAAGGTGACGTTGGAGCACAGGATACGATCATCATAGACGTAGAAGACGGTAAGCTTGTGGCAAGGAGTCAGAGCGTGTGCGAATAATATTTCACATAGATGTCAATTCAGCATATCTTAGCTGGACAGCAGTAGAACAATTGAAAAACGGAGCCGGGGTGGATATCCGGACGATACCTGCGATCATTGGCGGAGACCAGAAGTCCCGCCACGGTATCGTACTGGCCAAATCCATTTCGGCAAAAAAATATGGCATTCGTACGGGGGAACCTGTTGCGAATGCCTTTCGTAAGTGTCCGAATCTTAAGACCTATCTGCCGGATCATCAGATGTACCGTGAATATAGCAGAAAGCTGATGGAATTTTTACGTACTTACACGACACATATAGAACAGGTCAGTGTGGATGAATGTTATATGGATTTTACAGAGATTGCGGATCGGTTCACATCTCCGGTGGAAGGTGCGTCTGAAATCAAAGATGAGGTGTATAAAAGGTTCGGATTCACGGTGAATGTGGGGATATCTTCCAGAAAAGTCCTGGCAAAGATGGCATCTGACTTTGAAAAACCAAATAAAGTGCATACCTTATTTCCAGAAGAAGTCCCGGCGAAAATGTGGCCGCTGCCGATCGGAGAATTATTCATGGCAGGCCGTTCCAGTGTAGAGACGATGAAGAAGCTTGAAATCTATACGATCGGAGATCTGGCGAATACGGATCCGGCAATTTTGGAACTGCATTTGAAAAGCCATGGAAGAAAGCTATGGGAATTTGCCAACGGGCTGGATGATTCGGAAGTGGAAAGTGTCCGTGCAGAGGCAAAAGGAGTCGGCAATTCCACGACACTTCCCAAAGATCTGATAACAGAAGCAGAGGCATTGCCGGTATTGAAAGATCTGGCTGTAAGTGTGGGACGACGGTTGAGAAAAGCCGGACAAAAAGCCGGAATGGTGAGCGTAGAAATTAAGTATCACACTTTTAATCAGGTGTCTCATCAGAAACAGATGGAGAGACAGACGAACCAGGATCAGGATATTTATCAGGCATCTATCGAACTGTTCCGCGAATTGTGGAGCGGGGAACCTATCAGACTTCTTGGAATCCGGACGTCCAAATTATCGGAAGAAAGCGAACCGGAGCAGCTGAGCCTTTTTGATATGAAGTTTGAATCTGAAGAGACGAGGAAGAAAAAGAAGAACTTAAAAGAGGCATTAAAGAAATTAGAAGGAAAATACGGGGATGGGATTGTGAAAAAAGGATGGTAGCAATCCCATCCCCGTATTTATTTTAAAAACTACAGATAACAGTTTCGTTCTGAACAACATCCTGCCCGGTAAAGAATCTGACATCCGGGAAGTCTTCGCAATTCGTAAGAACAAAGACGCATGCCGTGTCAAATCCCTCTGATTCAATAAATGATTTATCAAATTTTAAAAGTTTTGTTCCTGGTTTTACTTTCTGTCCCTCTTTTACAAGGATTTTGAAGCCTTTACCATTCAGACTCACGGTATCTAATCCGACGTGGATCAGAATTTCAGCTCCGTTTGCTAATGTCATGCCGACCGCATGATTTGACCCTTCGGCAACCATAGAGATAGTTCCGGCGCAAGGTGCACAGATAAGTTCCCCGGAAGGAATGATTGCAAGTCCGTCACCTAATGTTTTTGCAGAAAATACAGGATCATTTACTTCTGTGATCGGAATTGTATTTCCTGATATAAATGCGTATACATCGTTTCCGGTGTCTTTTGATTTTCTTTTAAATAAACTCATGATTTTACCTCCATCTGATAAATAAGTGTGCTGTATTCTTTGATCGTTCCATCGTATTTCCCAAACAAGATCTGTGCATGCCCGGGCAGTGTGAATGGGATTGGTGAATCGGTATAGTTTTGGGCAAAGATGAATTCCTGGCGGCCGCTGCTTCTGCTGGATACCTCAATGCCTTCTGGAATGTGATCCATGATGACCGGGAGCTCCTGTTCCTGGATGATCTGTCTGTAAAAATCATAATAAAACGTATCTTCGGCGTCTGCACAAAGATAAAAAGCAAGGCCATCTCCATATTTGTGAACAGTTAATGCAGGGTACCCGGCATAGAAATTATCGGCATACTGCATAAGAGGAACAGCGCCTTTTAATTGTACAAGATCACACAGATGTGTACAGAGATAGGTGGCAGGCAATGTCATAAAATTATTGCTGGCAGGAACCATATAGTTACATTGATTATCATATAATCCATCGATCTCTTCACTGCGGATACCAAGTACATCGATAAGATGATGCGGGGTTCCGCCAAGGTGGCAGAGATCGGTTTCATTTACGATGCCGCTCCAGTAAGTCATGATGAGAATGCCGCCGTTTTGTACAAATGTTCTTAATTTTTGTTCAATGCCAGAACGGAACATATAAAGCATGGGAGCAGCAATGATCTGATAGCCGGTCAGATCCTGATCCATGTTGATAATATCGGTGTTCAGGCCGTTCTTACGGAATGCCTGATAAGATTTCAGAGCAGCTTCATGATAAAAAAGTCCCTCATTTCTTGGCCCTTTGGCATCTTCCATAGCCCAGCGGCTTTCCATATCATAGAGAACGGCAGCAGGTGCATGCACGGAAGAGGCCGGGACGTCGGCAGCGGTTAAAGTTTGTAATGCGATACCGGTATCTGTTACCTCGCGGAAAATGCGGGTGTCATCTCCGCCGTAATGATCTATCACGGCACCGTGGAACTTTTCAAAACTTCCGCGGCTTGCGCGGATCTGAAAGAATTGTGCGCTGTCTGAACCATGTGCAATTGCCTGCAGGCTTGCATTCATAAGAAGCCCCGGATGTTTGGCTTTACTTACTTTCTGCCAGTTAGGACTTGCGGGACAGGATTCCATAAGAAGGAACGGCTGTTTTTTCATGCTTCGCATCAGATCATGCTGGAAGGCAGTATCATATGCGGTATGAATATCAGAATCTCTGTGCCAGGCCGGGTAACTGTCCCAGGAGATATAGTCAACATGCTGTGCCAACCGGTAATAATTCAGTCCTTTATAGTCATCCATAAAATTCACGACCGTTGGCTGCATGGCACCGGCATCGCGAAGAGCGGTGATCTCATGACACATAAAATCCGTTGTCTGATCTGTGACAAAGCGTTTCCAGTCGAGATTCAGACCATGAAGGCCCTTGTCACCGATGGAAGACGGACTTTCTATCTGGTCAAAAGAATTGTAAGTATGACTCCAGAATGTTGTCCACCAGGCATGATTTAAAGCATCTATCGTATGATATTTCTTCTTTAACCAGCCACGGAATGCTTCCTGGCACAGCGGACAGTGGCATTCGTCGCGGTATTCGTTGGAGACATGCCACATGATGACTGCCGGATGATCACGGAATATTTCTGCAAGTTTCTGATTGATCTTACGTACCTTTTCCCTGTAAACAGGAGAAGTATAACAGTGGTTATGCCTTTCTCCGTAGTGATAGCGGACGCTGTCTTCCCGTACACGGAGCACTTCCGGATATTTTTCGGCAAGCCAACGGGGGCGTGCACCGGATGGTGTTGCAAGAATGACCTGGATATCATTATCATACAGCCGGTTGACCGTATCGATCAGCCACTGAAACTGATAGCGGTCTTCTTCTGGTTCCAGCATGGACCAGGAAAATACTCCGAGAGTTACCGTATTGATCCGGGCTTTTTTCATAAGTACAATATCTTTTTCTAATATATCCGGGCGGTCCAGCCATTGTTCCGGGTT
>OGPJ01001764.1_pt1 | contig 14561 bp, 7 predicted proteins | sample 1552831 | NCBI WGS metagenome assembly OGPJ01 (sample SAMEA2579914, study PRJEB22360) | human gut metagenome | biome: human gut; feature: human-associated habitat; material: faeces | place: Denmark | collected 2008/2010
CTCAAAAATCGTTGTCGGTGTGTTATTTTATTCCGCTTGCTTATTATTGCTTTGCTTCTTGCTTTTGGAGGCTTTGTTTTTTGCCGAAAGTGTTATTATCAGCAAAACGGCAAACGCTCCGAGCGCCGCACCGCCGGTGTCTATTCCCCAATCAAGCACACGGCAGGCTCTGCCGGGCACGAAGATTTGATGAATTTCAGCCAGTCGCGCGAAGGGCCCTTGCTGTTCGGAGAGGTAATGATCCGCCGGCGTTTTTGCTTTGCCGGTTTGCACTTTCAATGCGATTGCAAAAAGAAGCCCAAGCCCCGCAAACTCGGTGAAGTGGGCAAGCTTTCTGATGATGAAATCGGAAAAGCCGCCTATTCCGAAAAGCTTTGTTATCAGCTGCGCAAAAAAGCCGCTTTGCTGCTCCGATTCATCCGCCGTGCGTGATGAAAAATAAAAAATTGCCGCCATGCAAGCCGCTGTAAGCACCCAGCAAATTATCTTTGCCGCCGTGCCTCTTTTGTTATGATCTTGTTGCATTTATAAAGGAAACCCTCCCCGAACCGGGATGAAATTGAACTCCGCTTACTCCTTTTGCCTGCGCATAATAATTCGATTCGTAAAAAACGGGTATAAAGCAATAGGTGTCATAAAGTGCAGCCTCGCATTCTTCACAGGCGGAAACAAGAGAAGCCGAATCGGCTGCGTTTGCTTCTTCAAGTGCTTTTTCAAAATCGTTTTTGTAAAAATCCGTGATTTTAAGGCTGTCTATATCGTTTAAAAATGTTATCGGGCTTGCCGAGTTGGAAACGAGGGGATAAAGCACAATGTCGTAATCTCCGCTTGCTGCCTTTGTTTTAACTTCGCTTTCGGCTGCCGTTTCCAGCTTCAGCGAAAATTCCGTGTCGTGGTTGCCGACCTTGGAAACCGTGCCTATGCCGGATTGTATTCCCTGAATCAGCTCCTTGGCGGCGTCCTTCATTGTTTCGGGCGCCAAAACAGTAACCGACACGCTGTATGTTCCCGAATCCTTCAGCGCTTTTTTCCAAAGCTCAATTGCTTCTTCTTTATCTTTTGCGTCAACCGTTGCAGCGCATTGCTCCGTGTATGATTTACCGCCTGCCGTGCATGATGGGGGCACATAGCCCTTTGGGCTGCTTAAATAGTCGTATTCTTTATAATCAATCTCGGAAAGAGAAAGCGCAAACGCCTTGCGCGCGTCTTTTTTTGCAAAAACGCCCTTTGATGTGTTTATGATAAGGCTCCAGGTTGTGTTGCTGTACGGCACAAGTGTTATTCCGCTTTTTTTGCCCGCTTTATCACTTTCGTATCCTCTTAAATAAGCGGCATCATAATATCCGCTTACAAGCTTGTCGGCCACGCTTTCGTCGGAGCCCACGATTTTTAATGTTAAATCGGACGCCTTTGCGGGCGACGGGCCTGCATAAGCCGTGTTTGCTTTCATAATATATGATGTTTCAAGCACGCTTGTGAGCACAAATTGGCCGTTAAACATTGTGTATTTCAAATCAAGCCCGTATCTGCCGTTTGTTGAATTAAAGAATTCTCTGTTGCAGGGCATTGCCACCGCCGTTGAAAGCGTTTGCAAAAAGTCATCGTCTGCCGCGGCAAGGTTGATTTGAAGCGTGTATTTATCGCTTGCATACACTCCGAGCTCACTCTCGTCTTTGTATCCCGAATGGATTTCATTTGCGTTTTCAATGGCGGAAATTGTGGCAAAAAGCGGGCTTTGCGTTAAATCGTCCGCAGCCCTTTGCAAGCCGAAAACAAAATCCTCCGCCGTTATTTCAGGATTGTAATCTTCTCCCATGGCTTTTTTTACAGAGGGAAAGATATACCACCTCAGCCCTTGCTTCAGCTTAAAGGTGTAGCTTAATCCGTCCTCGCTCACCTGCCAGCTTTCGGCACAGCCGGGGGTTATATTGCCTTCGTCGTCGCAGCGCACAAGCCCTTCAAAGCAGTTTTCGGCAATCAAAAATTCATCCTGCGTTGCCGCCACCTGCGGGTCATAGCTGTTTACATTTCCCGAAAACGGGTATATAAGGTCTATTTTTTCTTTGCTTTTTGAGCAGCCCGTAAAAATGCAGGCCGTCAGCGAAATGCAAATTAAAAAAGAAATCAGTTTTTTCATAATTCATCACCACATTTTTCAGTTATAATATTATAACAGATTACAGCGTGTATGAAAAGATAAAATTGCTATTTATTTTGCGCTGCGCCTGCCCGTTTTTGCAGTGAAAAATACGGTGAAAAAGGCAATTTTAGGCGCAAATCTTAAAACACTCGGCACAGTGTAACAAAAACTTTTCAAAAACAGGCGCGTTTTTTCAAATATTTAAAAAAATTTTATTGACTTATTAAATACATAAGCTTATTATAATAGCACGCTAAAAATGGAAAGTGTGCCCTTTTTGCAAAGGCACCTGCCGAAAGCAGGCGCAAAAATCGGCAAAATATCAGCTGCTGTGCGAAATTTCGCCGTTGCGGCAGAAAGTGCATTTTTGATTTTTACAGTAATCTACAAAGAAACGGAGTGATTACCTTTATGGTAAATGTGAAGGACGTTCAGCTCGGCACCACAACAAGGAAAAGCTTTGCAAAAATCAATGAGGTTATGCCAATGCCTAATCTTATTGAGGTGCAGAAAAAATCCTATCAGTGGTTTCTTGATGAGGGCTTGCAGGAGGTTTTCCGCGACATCGGCCCCATCACTGACTACACGGGCAATCTTGTGCTTGATTTCATCGATTATTCAATGGATGATGCCCCCAAGTACACTATCGCGCAGTGCAAATCAAGAGACGTAACTTACGCAAAGCCCCTCAAAGTAAGGGCTCGCCTTCAAAACAAAGAAACAGGCGAAGTTAAAGAAAATATAATTTATATGGGCGATTTTCCGCTTATGACGGATGCAGGCACATTCGTTATTAACGGCGCGGAAAGATGCATCGTTTCTCAGCTCGTTCGCTCACCCGGCGTTTATTATCATATGGATCATGATAAAACCGGTAAAGAGCTTTTCACAAACACGGTTATCCCGAACAGAGGCGCATGGCTCGAATACGAAACAGACGCAAACGATCTTTTCTATGTAAGAATCGATAAAAACAGAAAAATCTTTATCACCACCTTCCTGCGCTCTCTCGGCCTCGGCTCGGATGATGAAATCCGCGAATTCTTCGGAAACGACGAAAGAATCGAAGCCACAATAGAAAAAGACACCACTAAGAATACCGAAGAGGCGCTTCTCGAGGTTTATAAAAAGCTGCGCCCGGGCGAGCCGCCCACACTTGAAACGGCTCAGGCTCACCTTGACGGCCTGTTCTTTGACGCTCACAGATACGATCTTTCCAGAGTCGGCAGATATAAATACAATAAAAAGCTTGCTCTTTCGGATAGGCTTGCCGGCAAAACCCTCACTCAGCCGATTATTTCTCCGCAGGGCGAATTCCTTGCAGATGCGGGCGAAGTTATCAGCGAGGAAAAAGCGCTTGAAATCGAAAACGCAGGCGTTATGAATGCGTTTGTTGATGCAGAGGGCAAAGAAGTTAAAATCGTTTCAAACGGCATGGTTGATATTTCTAAATATATCTCCTTTGATTGCAAGCCGCTTGGCATAAACGAAAAGGTATCTTACAGAGTGCTTTCCGAAATCCTTGAAAAATGCGGCGATGATGAGGAAGCTCTTAAAGAAGAAATTCAAATCAGATGCGATGATCTTATTCCCAAGCACATCATCACCGATGATATTTTCGCAACTGTTTCTTATCTCATAAATCTTGCTTGCGGCGTCGGCGTAACCGATGATATAGACCATCTCGGAAACCGCCGTATCCGTGCGGTGGGCGAGCTGCTTCAAAATCAGATCAGAATCGGCTTTTCCAGAATGGAAAGAGTTATTCGCGAAAGAATGACTCTTCAGGTGCAGGATGATGAGGAATCAATCACTCCGCAGGCACTCATCAATATCCGCCCCGTTGTTGCGGCTATTAAAGAGTTCTTCGGCTCTTCTCCGCTTTCGCAATTTATGGATCAAAACAATCCGCTTGCAGAGCTTACTCATAAGAGAAGACTTTCAGCCCTCGGCCCCGGCGGTCTTTCAAGAGACCGTGCAGGCTTTGAGGTTCGCGACGTTCACTACACACACTATGGCAGAATGTGCCCCATCGAAACTCCCGAAGGCCCCAACATCGGCCTTATCTCTTATCTTGCCTGCTACAGCCGCTTAAATGAATACGGCTTCATTGAGGCTCCTTATCGCAAGGTTGATAAGGAAACGGGCTGCGTAACCTCAGAGGTTGTTTATATGACTGCCGATGTTGAGGATAATTACACCGTTGCTCAGGCAAACGAGCCCCTCGATGAAAACGGCAGATTTCTTAATAAACGCGTTACCTGCCGCCACAGAGATGAGTTTCTCACCTGTGAACCTGAAAAAGTAGATTATATGGATGTTTCGCCTAAGATGGTTGTTTCCGTTGCAACGGCGATGATTCCTTTCCTTGAAAACGATGACGCCAACCGTGCTCTCATGGGTGCAAACATGCAGCGTCAGGCAGTTCCGCTTCTTAAAACAGAGGCTCCCGTGGTAGGCACCGGCATGGAATATAAAGCAGCTTACGACTCTGGCGTTGTTGTTGCTGCAAAGCGCGGAGGCACCGTAACCGCAGTTGATGCCGAATCAATCGAAATCACTGTTAAAGCCGGCGAAGTAGACAGATATGAGCTTGTTAAGTTCAGCGGCTCAAACCAGGGCACCTGCATAAATCAGCGCCCCATTGTTTCCCTGCATCAAAAGGTTGAGGACGGCCAGGTTATCGCAGACGGCCCCGCAACCTGCAACGGCGAGGTTTCGCTCGGTAAGAATGCGCTTATCGGCTTTATGACCTGGGAGGGTTATAACTACGAGGACGCCGTTCTTATAAATGAAAAAATGGTTCGCGACGATGTTTACACATCAATTCATATTGAAGAGCACGATGTTGAATCAAGAGATACCAAGCTCGGCCCCGAGGAAATCACAAGAGATATTCCCAATGTGGGCGAGGATGCTCTGAAGGATCTTGATGAGGACGGTATTATCCGCGTTGGCGCAGAGGTACACAGCGGTGACATCCTCGTCGGCAAGGTAACGCCCAAGGGCGAAACGGAGCTTACCGCAGAGGAAAGACTGCTTCGCGCAATCTTCGGCGAAAAGGCAAGAGAGGTAAGAGACACCTCCATGCGCGTTCCTCACGGCGAATACGGCATCGTTGTTGATGTTAAGGTGTTCACCCGTGCAAACTGCGATGAACTCAGCCCCGGCGTAAACAAAGTTGTTCGTGTTTATATCGCGCAAAAGAGAAAAATTCAGGTCGGCGATAAGATGGCCGGTCGTCACGGTAACAAGGGCGTTGTTTCCCGCGTTCTTCCGCAGGAGGATATGCCTTTCCTGCCCGACGGTCGCCCGCTTGATATCGTTCTTAACCCCCTCGGCGTACCTTCCCGTATGAATATCGGTCAGGTGCTTGAGGTGCATCTCGGCTATGCCGCAATGGCACTCGGCTGGAAAATGTGCACACCCGTATTTGACGGTGCACACGAAGATGATATCCGCGAATGTCTTAAGCTTGCAGGCCTTTCGGAGGACGGTAAAACCGTTCTTACAGACGGCAGAACGGGTGAGAAATTCGATAACCCCATCACCGTCGGCTATATGTATTATCTTAAGCTCCATCACCTTGTTGATGATAAAATCCATGCTCGCTCCACCGGCCCTTACAGCATGGTAACGCAGCAGCCACTCGGCGGTAAAGCTCAGTTCGGCGGCCAGCGTTTCGGTGAAATGGAAGTTTGGGCACTTGAGGCTTACGGAGCAGCTTACACGCTGCAGGAAATCATCACGGTTAAATCCGATGATGTAACGGGCCGTGTTAAAACTTACGAAGCAATTGTTAAGGGCGAAAATATTCCGCCTGCCGGCACTCCCGAATCCTTTAAGGTTCTTTATAAAGAGCTTCAGGCTCTCGGCCTTGATACCCGCCTTTATGATAAAGACGGCAATGAGGTTGAACTCAAGCAGGATATCGATGACGGCACGGAAATTCAGCCGATAGACAGCAATGCCTTTACAGAGGTAAACGACTTTGATTCAAACAGCGAGGGCTACACCCTTGAGGATGCTGATGAAAAAGCCGAGGAAGCAGGCCAGGATTCCGGATTTGACGATTTGTTCACGGATTCGGATGAAGACGACGAAGAATAATCTTCGGGCCGATAAACCTACATTACATTATATATAAAGGAGTGCTTCCACATGGAAAATAACAGTGAATTCAATTCAATAAAAATCGGTCTTGCCTCTCCGGAACAAATCCGTGCTTGGTCTTACGGCGAGGTAACAAAGCCCGAAACCATAAACTACAGAACTCTTAAGCCCGAAAAAGACGGCCTTTATTGCGAAAAGATTTTCGGACCCACAAAGGACTGGGAATGCCATTGCGGTAAATATAAAAGAGTTCGTTATAAAGGCAAGGTCTGCGAGCGCTGCGGCGTTGAAATCACACGCTCAAAGGTTCGCCGCGAGCGTATGGGTCATATTGAGCTTGCAGCTCCCGTTTCCCACATTTGGTATTTCAAGGGAATTCCCAGCCGCCTCGGCCTTGTGCTTGACATAAGCCCCCGCTATCTTGAAAAAGTGCTTTATTTCGCGCTTTATATCGTAACCGATCCCGGCGATACCCCGCTCGAGAAAATGCAGATTCTCAACGAAAAAGAGTATGCCGAAATGCGCGAAAGATATGAGGATGATTTTGAAGCCGGCATGGGCGCGGAAGCCATTAAAAAGCTGCTTCAGGATATTGATGTTGAGCAGCTTCGCAACGAGCTTACCGCAGAGCTTGAAACGGCAACGGGCCAAAAGCGAGTGCGTATTCTTAAAAGGCTTGATGTTGTTGACGCTTTCTATAAGAGCGGCAATAAACTTGAATGGATGATTATGGATGTTATTCCGGTAATTCCTCCGGATATCCGCCCCATGGTTCAGCTTGACGGCGGCAGATTTGCCACCTCGGATCTTAACGATCTTTACAGAAGAGTTATAAACAGAAATAACCGCCTTAAAAGGCTCCTTGAGCTCGGCGCACCCGATATTATCGTAAGAAACGAAAAGAGAATGCTTCAGGAGGCTGTTGATGCCCTTATCGATAACGGCAGAAGAGGCCGCCCGGTAACAGGCCCCAGCAACCGCCCGCTTAAATCTCTTTCCGATATGCTTAAAGGTAAGCAGGGTCGCTTCCGTCAAAACCTTCTCGGTAAGCGTGTTGACTATTCCGGCCGTTCCGTTATCGTTGTAGGCCCCGAACTCAAAATGCATCAGTGCGGCCTTCCCAAGGAAATGGCAATTGAGCTGTTTAAGCCATTCGTTATGAAGCGCCTTGTTGCCACAGGTGCGGCTTCAAATATTAAATCTGCAAGAAAAAAGGTTGAGCGTGCTCAGGATCCCGCAGTATGGGATGCTCTTGAGGTTGTTATTAAGGATCATCCGGTTATGCTTAACCGTGCGCCCACACTTCACCGCCTCGGTATTCAGGCATTTGAGCCGGTTCTTGTTGAGGGCAGGGCAATCAAGCTTCATCCTCTTGCATGTACGGCATTTAACGCGGACTTTGACGGCGACCAAATGGCTGTTCACGTTCCGCTTTCGGCAGAGGCTCAGGCAGAGGCACGCCTTCTTATGCTTGCCGCAAACAACCTGCTCAAGCCGTCCGACGGTAAGCCCGTAACCGTTCCCACGCAGGATATGGTTATCGGTTCTTATTACCTCACCATGATTAAGGAGGGCGAGCCGGGTCAGCCGAAATTCTTTAAGGATGAAAACAGAACAGAAGAAATCGCTTTCCAAGATGTGAGAAAGCTTGTTGCAGGCAGATTCGATGATTCTCAAATTCTCACCGATGAAAAGGATTCCGAGCTTGCTGCCGATTTCTCAATCTATAAATCATATCATATTTACAGAGATAAGGACGAGGCTATGATGGCATATCAGGAGGGTTCTCTCGGTATGCACTCACCGGTTAAAATCCGTTTCTCAAAAGAAGAAAACGGCAGCACAAAGAGCGCCGTTGTTATCACAACAATCGGCCGCGTAATCTTCAACAACCCGATTCCGCAGGATTTGGGCTTTGTTGATCGCTCCGTTGCCGAAAACGAATTCAAGCCCGAAATCGGCTTTGTCGTTAAGAAAAAGCAGCTCGGTCAAATCGTTGATAAGCTCATCTCCGTTCACGGCGTTTCCGTTGCCTCCGTTGCGCTTGATCATATCAAGGCGCAGGGCTATAAGTATTCCACCGTTTCCGGCACCACCGTTGCCGTTTGCGATGCTCTTATTCCGGATGCCAAAAAGGATTTCCTTGAGGAAGCCGAAAAGCAGGTTGATGAGATTATGATGAACTACAATTTCGGTCTTATCACAAATGAAGAGCGTTCTTCCGCCGTTATCAAGGCTTGGGAGGATTGCACAAATAAGGTTACAAACGAGCTTACTTCAAACTTTGACGGAACTCATAACCCGATTCACATGATGGTTGATTCCGGCGCTCGCGGCAGTACCGCTCAGCTTCGTCAGCTTGCCGGTATGCGCGGACTTATCGCAAACACCGCAGGTAAAACAATCGAAATTCCGATTAAGGCAAACTATCGTGAAGGCCTTAACATTTTGGAATACTTCATTTCTTCGCGTGGTGCGCGTAAAGGTCTTACCGATACGGCGCTTCGTACAGCCGACTCGGGTTACCTTACCCGCCGCCTTGTTGACGTTTCACAGGATGTTATTATCCGCGACGACGATTGCGGCTGCAAGGAAGGTATTGTAGTTAAGGCTATTATGGACGGCAATCGTGAGCTTGAATCTCTTAAAGAACGCCTTATCGGCCGCTTCCCGCTCAACGAGGTTTGCGATCCCGCAACAGGCGAGGTTCTTGCTTCTCCCGATGTTATGATGACCAAGGAAATCGCAGGCAAAATCGTTTCCGCGGGTATCACGGAGGTTAAAATCCGTTCTCTTATCACATGTAAATCGCACCACGGCGTTTGCCGCAAGTGCTATGGTTCAAACCTTGCGTTTAACGAGCCTGTTCAGGTCGGTGAAGCAGTCGGCATTATCGCGGCTCAGTCAATCGGTGAGCCGGGTACTCAGCTTACAATGAGAACCTTCCACACCGGCGGTATCGCAGGCGGTGAGGATATCACTCAGGGTCTTCCCCGTGTTGAGGAATTGTTTGAGGCTCGCAAGCCCAAGCAGTATGCAATCCTTTCCGAGATTGACGGTGTCGTAAGATTTGAAGAGGTTAAGAAAACCCAGCATATCGTTGTTACTAATAACGACACTATGGAAGAGCGCAAATACCTTGTTCCTTACGGCTTCAGAATCCGTGAGGAAATCACAGAGGGCGCTCATGTTTCAAAGGGTCAGGAGCTCACTTACGGTTCAAAGAATCCGCACGATGTTCTTGCAATTCTCGGCGAAGAGGCTGTTTATAACTATCTTATTCGCGAAGTTCAGTTTGCATATCGTACTCAGGGTGTTGATGTAAACGATAAGCACATTGAAGTAATCGTTCGCCAAATGCTTAAGAAATGCACGGTTGACGATGCAGGCGACACGGAGCTTGTTTCCGGCACAATGGTTGATGTTTCGGCTGTTGATGAGGCAAACGAAAAGATCGAGGCACGCATCGCTGCAGGTGAGGCAGATCTTAAAAAGGCAACCTACATCCCGATTCTTATGGGTATCACAAAGGCTTCGCTTGCAACGGATTCGTTCCTTTCCGCAGCATCCTTCCAGGAAACCACAAGAGTTCTTACAGATGCGGCAATCAAGGGCAAGGTTGATCCTCTTATCGGCCTTAAAGAAAACGTTATCATCGGTAAGCTTGTTCCGGCAGGCACGGGCATGAATGTGTTCCGCGATGTTGATGTTGTGCCGAGCTACCTTTCTTCCGAAGGCTCCGAGGAAATATTAAACCTTGAACAATTGCAAAAATTGTTGACAAACAGTATGTCTGAGTGATATAATTGATAACTGTGTGAGCAGGAATAATACCGCATTGCACAAATATTTTTAATTATTTTGTCACAGTTGCACAAAATATTGAGGTGGGCTTTGTGCCCGCCTCAATATGTGCGTATATACGGCGGCTTCAAATTTGTGAAACCGCAGTGTATGCGCATATTATTGCGTATAAATTTTGCAGAAAGGAGATATAAACTATTGCCTACCTTTAACCAATTAGTAAGAACAGGCAGAAAGTCTGTTGAGAAAAAGGCAAAAGCACCTGCACTTTTAAAGAGCCTCAATACCAAGAAGAATGTTATGAATGATAACTGCTCTCCTCAAAAGCGCGGTGTATGCACGGCTGTTAAAACAGCCACCCCGAAGAAGCCGAACTCCGCTCTTCGTAAAATCGCCCGTGTTCGTTTAACAAACGGCATGGAGGTTTCCGCATACATCCCCGGCGTTGGTCACAACCTTCAGGAGCACTCCGTAGTTATGGTTCGCGGCGGCCGTGTTAAGGATCTTCCCGGTGTGCGTTACCACATCATCCGCGGCACTCTTGATACTCAGGGCGTAAACGGCAGAATGCAAAGTCGCTCTAAGTACGGCGCCAAGAAGCCGAAGGCTGCAAAGAAATAAGCAGCTCTTTTAGGATAAAACAATAGTTTATACCTTATATTATATATATGCGGTATAGCCTACTTGTTGACTCCACGGAAAAACCGAGTACCTATGAACTCATTAAAATTATGAAGGAGGGAAGCGAAGATGCCAAGAAGAGGCCAAATCGCTAAGCGTGATGTTTTGCCGGATCCGCTTTATAATTCAAAGCTGGTAACCCGTCTTATCAACAACATCATGTATGATGGAAAAAAGGGTGTCGCACAGAAAATCGTTTACGGTGCATTTGACATCATTAAAGAAAAAACAGGCAACGATCCGTTAGAAACTTTTGAAGCTGCTATGGAAAACGTTATGCCCGTTCTTGAGGTAAAGGCTCGCCGTGTCGGCGGTGCAACTTACCAGGTTCCGCTTGAAGTTCGCCCCGAAAGGCGCCAAACTTTGGGCTTGCGCTGGATAACAGCATATTCACGCCAGCGTTCCGAAAGAACTATGAAGGAACGCCTTGCTGCGGAAATCATGGATGCCGTAAATAAAACCGGCGGCGCAGTTAAGAAGTGTGATGATACACATAAAATGGCAGAGGCAAACAAAGCATTTGCTCATTTCAGGTATTGATCCCAGTATCGGAATAGGAGGATATTATGCCAAGAAAAGTGTCGCTTGAGATGACAAGAAATATTGGTATTATGGCGCATATCGATGCCGGTAAAACAACCACTACCGAGCGTATCCTTTATTATACGGGTATTAACCACAAAATCGGTGAAACCCACGACGGCGCCGCTACTATGGACTGGATGGCACAAGAGCAGGAAAGAGGTATCACAATCACCTCCGCTGCAACAACTTGCTTCTGGAAAAAACATAGAATCAATATTATCGACACACCGGGCCACGTTGACTTCACTGTTGAGGTTCAGCGTTCCCTTCGTGTGCTTGACGGCTCTGTTACCGTTCTTTGTGCTAAGGGCGGCGTAGAGCCTCAGTCTGAAACCGTTTGGCGCCAGGCTGACGAATATAATGTACCCCGTATGATCTATGTAAATAAGATGGATATTATGGGTGCAGACTTTTACAATGTTCTCAACATGGTAAAAGAAAGATTTAAATGCAATGCAGTTCCGATTCAGCTTCCGATCGGTTCCGAGGATACCTTCAGAGGTATCGTAGACCTTGTTAACATGGATGCCGAAATTTATTACGACGATCTCGGAAACGATATTCGCCGCGAGGAAATTCCGGAGGATATGAAGGATCTTGCTCAGGAATATCGCGATAAGCTTATTGAAGCTGTTGCAGAGCAGGACGAAGCTCTTATGGATAAGTATTTTGAAGGCGAAGAGCTCACCGTTGATGAAATCAAGAAAACAATCAGAAAAGCAACCTGTGCTTGCCAGATGGTTCCGATCACCTGCGGCACTTCTTACAGAAACAAGGGCGTTCAGCCGCTTCTTGATGCGATTGTTGATTTCATGCCTGCTCCCACAGATGTTGAATCAATCAAGGGTGTAAACCCCGACACGGATGAGGAAGAATTCCGTCATTCGTCCGACAGCGAGCCGTTCTCGGCTCTTGCATTCAAGATTGCCACCGACCCGTTTGTAGGTAAAATTTGCTACTTCCGCGTTTATTCGGGCACTCTTAATGCAGGCTCTCAGGTTTACAACTCCGTTAAGGGCAATAAAGAAAGAATCGGCCGTATTCTTCAAATGCACGCAAACCACAGAGAAGATATCGAAACCGTTTATGCGGGTGATATCGCTGCCGCTGTAGGTCTTAAAAACACCACCACCGGCGATACTCTTTGCGATGAAGATCATCCGATTATCCTTGAATCAATGAACTTCCCGGATCCCGTTATCCGCGTTGCCATTGAGCCCAAAACCAAGGCAGGCCAGGAAAAAATGGGCATCGCTCTTGCAAAGCTTGCAGAAGAAGATCCCACATTCAAGGCATATACCGATGAGGAAACAGGCCAAACAATCATCGCCGGTATGGGCGAGCTTCACCTTGAAATTATCGTAGACCGTATGCTCCGCGAATTTAAGGTAGAGGCTAATGTAGGCGCACCTCAGGTTGCATATAAAGAAACCATCACCACAGATTCCATGTCAGACACTAAATATAAGCGTCAGTCCGGCGGTTCGGGCCAATACGGTCATGTTAAAATCCGTATGTCGCCCAACCTTGATGAAGAAGGAATCGGCAAGGGCTATGAATTTGTTAACTCCGTTGTCGGCGGTGCTATTCCCAAGGAATATATCCCCGCTGTTGATGCAGGTATTCAGGGCGCTATGAAGAGCGGTGTTCTTGCAGGTTACCCGATGGTTGATATCAAAGTTGAGCTTTATGATGGATCTTATCATGAAGTTGACTCCTCTGAAATGGCGTTCAAGATTGCCGGCTCTATGGCATTCAAGGATGCAGCCAAAAAGGCTAAGCCCGTTATCCTTGAGCCTATGATGAAGGTAACGGTTATCGTTCCCGAGGAATACATGGGCGATGTTATCGGCGATCTTAACTCTCGCCGTGGTCTTATCAGAGGTATGGAAGACAGAACAGGCGCTAAGCAAATCAATGCCCGCGTTCCGCTTTCCGAAATGTTCGGTTATGTAAATGATCTTCGTTCCAAAACTCAGGGTCGTGGTCAATACACCATGGAACCCGATGGTTATGAACCCGTTCCGAAGTCTATTGCAGAAGATATCATTTCTTCACGCGCCAAAAAAGACTGATTAACGGATAATTAACAATAAAATCATTAAAAAGCCTTGATATTTCATCAATGCTTTGATAAAATAATTATAACAATTTATTCAACTTAAATTTTTAGGAGGAAATCCCAATGGCTAAAGAAAAATTTAACCGTTCCAAGCCGCATGTTAACATCGGTACGATCGGTCACGTAGACCACGGTAAGACCACTCTTACAGCTGCTATCACAAAGTATCTTGCAAACGAAGGCCATGCTAAGTTTGAAGATTATGCTGATATCGATAAGGCTCCCGAAGAGAGAGAACGTGGTATCACAATCAACACTGCTCACGTTGAGTATGAAACAGAATCTCGTCACTATGCACACGTTGACTGCCCCGGCCACGCCGACTACATCAAGAACATGATCACCGGCGCTGCTCAGATGGACGGTGCTATCCTTGTTATCGCTGCTACCGACGGCCCGATGGCTCAAACTAAAGAGCACCTTCTTCTTGCTCGTCAGGTTGGCGTTCCTTACATCGTTGTATTCATGAACAAGGTAGACCAAGTAGACGATGAAGAACTTCTTGACCTTGTTGAAATGGAAATTCGTGATACTCTTAACGAGTATGAATTCCCGGGCGACGACACCCCGATCATCAGAGGTTCTGCTCTTCTTGCTCTTCAGGCTCCTTCAAATGACGATCCTGCTTGCGATTGCATCAGAGAGCTCCTTGAAGCTGTTGACACTTATATCCCGACTCCCGAGCGCGATGAAAACCTTCCCTTCCTTATGCCTGTTGAGGATGTTATGACCATCACCGGTCGTGGCACCGTTGCAACCGGTAAGGTAGAGCGTGGTATCCTTAAGCTCAACGAGGAAGTTGAAATCGTTGGTATTAAGCCCGAAATCAAGAAGACTGTTTGCACAGGTCTTGAAATGTTCCGTAAGTCTCTTGACTTCACAGAAGCAGGCGACAACGTAGGCGCACTTCTTCGTGGTATTCAGAGAACAGAGATTCAGCGCGGCCAGGTTCTTGCAAAGCCGGGTTCAATTCACCCGCACACAAAGTTCAAGGGCCAGGTTTACGTTCTTACTAAGGACGAAGGCGGCCGTCATACTCCTTTCTTCAACAACTATCGTCCTCAGTTCTATTTCAGAACAACTGACGTTACCGGCGTTATCACTCTTCCGGAAGGC